>Ga0209383_1000697_pt1 | contig 22697 bp, 18 predicted proteins | sample CoawatmetaG02DNA_FD_187510 | JGI IMG/M metagenome (GOLD analysis project Ga0209383, IMG submission 187510) | Marine microbial communities from the West Antarctic Peninsula - Coastal water metaG029-DNA (SPAdes) (version 2) | ecosystem: Environmental > Aquatic > Marine > Coastal ... | reverse complement strand
TGGCTCTAAAGAAGGGGATAGATTTTCTAATTTTGAAACTAGCTTATATGCCTGGAGAGCTTCTTCATCTGTTGCCGAAGTATACCTTGCTCTTTTGGCGTCTTTTAAAAAACAATGTAGCGGGGAAATACCAGGGTAGTCTAGACCCGCACTTATAGAAGATGTTTCTCCTATCTGCCCATCCTTATCCTGAATTACATATTGAGCAGCACCATGTAAAATTCCAATTTTAGAGCCATTGGTGAGAGGTGCTGCGTGAAGCTTACTCTTCTTTGGGCCACCAGCCTCGACCCCAACAAACTCTACTTGTTGCTTGTTATAGTCCATAAATTCATTCCAAAATCCAGCAGCTGAGCTTCCACCACCTACGCAATTAATTAATTTTAATTTTTTTGGAACCTGTCCAAATTCTTTATTCATTTGAATAATAAGTTCTCTTGATATTTGAGCCGTACTCCAAGCGCATATTTTAATAAAAATATTAGGCCCAACGGTGCTTCCTACTGCCATATGAGTAGTGTCACAATTGGAAACCCAGTACCTCATACACTCGCTAACGGCATCAACTAATGTCTGGCTGCCTGAATATACTGGAATTATTTCGGCACCATTTTTTCTGATAGCATCACAGTTTGGTTTTTGACGTATAATATCCTTAGCGCCCATAAAGATTTTACATTTAAGACCAAATTTCTTTGCAGCCATACTGAGCATTTTCCCAGCATACCCAGCACCAGTATCCCCAACAATATATTTTTTACCCGCACGTTTACAAATAAGAGCATGCACTACCGCATTGTAAATTTTATGAGCACCACCATTCGCTTCAGAAACCACTTTTGCATACATTTGAGCTCCACCTAAATGACTTGTTAAATTATTTAATTTGACAAAGGGAGTAGGAGCACCAACGTAATTTTTAAAATAGAAATTACGTTCTTGAATAAATTTTTTATCACAACGTAGTTTAGCAAATAGATTAGTAAGATCTTCAACTGGTTTTTTTAAAGTTTCTGGTATGAAATTTCCACCAAACTTTCCCCCATACAAATAATGTTTATTGTGTTGATCTATAAGAGGAATTTTTTTTTTTATTTTAATCATATTTTTTGACTTCTTCCATAAACTTTTTAATTTTTTCCAAATCTTTTATTCCTGGTTCAGATTCTAAACCACTTGAAATATCTAATTTAGATGTAAATTGCAAAGCTTGATAGACATTATTAATATTCATTCCTCCTGCTAAGAAATAAGATCCGATATTTCGATTATCCAATAAATTGAAGTTAAATAACTCCGAATGTTCCATCGCGGGAGTATCTAGTAGCAAATCATCTGCATCTGGATAAGAGTCAATCTGCTGCAAATCTTCTTCTACCCTTACTTTAATTGCTTTAATTATTTTTAGATTTGATCTTTTTTTTATTTCCAGGATTCTTTCGTTAGTTTCAGATCCATGTAACTGTAAAAAGTCGATACTGCCTTTAATAATATCAATTATTGTATCATCTGGATTAACTGTTACCGCAACCTTGTACGCTTCAAAATCAGATATTTCATGCATTAATTCTACTAATTTATAGGGAGAAATATTTCTAGGACTTTTTGGGTAGTCACAAACAAATCCTAAGTACTTTGCACCAGAATCAACAGACATTTTAATTGAATTGTAATCTCTTAATCCACATATTTTAATAGTGGCTGTCATTTATTTTAGGGAAACAATTAATCTTTGAATATTTTTTTTAATATTACCGTTGGTTATGCTTCTTCCAATTACAACTCCTGTTGCACCATTACTAAAAGCTTGAGCGGCAGTCATAATTCTCCGCTGATCCCCTTTAAAATCTCCTTCCAATCTTATCCCAGGAGTAATAATCTGCATTTTTTTACAGATAGTTTTTATAGATTTTGCTTCATGGCCCGAACACACAATTCCATCTAATTTGGCTTTTTTTGCTAAAGACGCTTGCTGTACTACAATTTTTTTAATTAATTTGGTGTGTCCTATTTGTTTAATAGATTTTTCAGAAAACGAAGTAAGGACAGTAACAGCTAAAATTTTTAATTTTTTATTTGTTTTTTTTACTGCCAGCTTAGCAGCTTGCATCATCTGAATCCCACCTGAGGCATGAATAGTTAAATAGTTTATATTAGTTAGGTCCTTAAGAGAGTGGATAGAAGAAGCCACTGTATTTGGTATATCTTTTAGTTTTAAATCTAACCAGACCATGTGTTGTTTTGGAAGTTTAGAGATGAAGTTTCTTCCATGCTTAGAATTAAAAAATTCAAGCCCAAATTTATAGCCAATATTTAATGGACTGTTTTTCGTTAATTCAATTATCTTTTTTACCTTTGCTTCACTGTGGGTATCGCAGGCAATAAAAACAGTATTATTTTTTCTAGTCAATTATTTTATCTCTTCGTTGATATTAATATTTAATAGCTTGGAACTTTTCCAGCTTATTTTTCGTTTGGCTGGTACTTCTACCGATTCTCCTGATTTAGGGTTACGCGCAGTCCTTGGCTTTACAGTTTTGGTTTTTAGCATACCAAAACCTCTTATTTCTACATTATGTCCAAAAGCTAACTGATTAGACAAATATTTAAAAATACTTTCTACAGTTTTCTCAATATCTGCATTTAAAATTTTTGGATATTTAGATTGTAACTCTTGAATGAGTTCTTTTTTAACAAACGTCTTCTTTTCCATTGAGACTAGAATAGCTTATTGATTATAAAGAATAAAGTAAGAAAAGGGAGATTGGCTAAGAACTTTACTTATCTTATTTTTTCTTAAGGGCAGTTCCAAGAATATCCGCAAGAGAACTTCCGGATGTAGCTGATCCATACTTTTCTACAGCTTCTTTTTCCTGCTGTTTTTCAAGCTCTTTAATAGATAGTTTTACTTTTCTTTGACTTATATTAAGATCTGCAATCATTGCATCTAGAGAATCTCCGGGAGCAAAACGATTTGGTCTTTGATCTGCTTTATCCAAGGCAATGTCTGCCTTTTTGATAATAGTTTGAAATCTCTCTTCTCCAACATTAACTTTGATAGCATTGTCTAATACTTCTGCAACACGAACGGTAAGAGTATCTCCAATTTTTTTATTATCAAAAAAGTTAAAAGGATCTTTTTTGAGAGCTCTTATAGAGCCATTTATTTTATCGTCCTTAATGTCTATAATTTTTACTTTTACCTCGTCTCCCTTACTATAGTTATCAAGATCTTTAGAAGTTTCAGCAAATGATATTTGTTTGTAGTGTACAAAGATATCTATATCAACATCTCCGGTATTTAAAAACAAACCAAAGTCTTGTTTATTTACTACTTTTGTATCGGCAACTGTTCCAATAGGGTATTTAGAAAGAAAGCTTTCCATCGGGTTAGGCTGCGTATCTTTATAGCTAAAACTAATTTTTCTTTTTTCAAGATCTACCTCTTTTAATCTCGCTTTTACCACATCACCAACCTTGAATACCGATTTGGGATTTACATTTTTTTGCAAATGCTTAATTTCGCTCGAATGTATCAAACCAACAACACCAGTATCCAATTCAGCAAAAGCACCAAAGTCTGAAAGTTTGTTAATTTTAACCTCGTAATCAGAACCGACCTGATATTTTTCACCAATAGTTTTGAACGGATCCGGTAGCATTGCTTTAAGAGATAGGCTAATTCTTTTGGTTGTTAAATCAATTTCAATCATTTGAACTTTTATTGTATCTCCTACATTAAACATGTCATTTAAATTTGATATTTTTAGGTGACTAACTTCACTTGAATGCAGCAAGCAGTCTAAGTTCTCAATGCTTACAAATAACCCATAAGATGTAATGGCCTTAACTGTTCCTTCAACAATATCGTTTAATTTATATTTTGAAATAACTTCATCTTTATTTTGATTTTTTACCTCTTCTAAGATAGCTCGTCTTGAGCTAATAACGTTCATGCGCACATTATCAATTTTGATTATATAAAATTCTAAGGGTTTATTAATAAATTCATTTGCACTTTTAATTGGACGGTCACTTAATTGAGAAGAAGGGCAAAAAGTAAATATTCCAAAAATTTCTACGATAAAGCCACCCTTAACAGAACTTTTTACTAATCCTGAAACTTTTTCTTTATCAGTAAATGCGTCTTCAATTTTTTTCCAAGATTTTGCTCTTCGAGCTTTTTCGACACTTAACACAATGTCTCCAACTTTATTTTCTACTCTTTCAACATAAACTTCTAGCTCCCCACCAACTGCTAGATTATCCAGTTCTTCTCTAGATAACTCAGACTTGTCGATCATTCCAGACGACTTTCCCTTTACATCAATGGTAATAAATTTATCTTCAATTTTCTCAACTCTACCCTTTATAATTGTATTTTCTTGAACAGTTCTTTGAGATAGGTCTTCATTAAGTAATGCCTCTAATTCTGCATTGCTTTCGTTATAAATTTTTAGCGGTTGTTGTATCAATATTTTTTACTCTGAACCTTTCTTATTAGCTTTTGTATTTCTACAAAGGTGGATCTTATATTGCTTCCTGTATTATTAATCAAGACAGAGTCTTTAGTTTTAAATAGGGGGCTGTTTGACCTATTTTTGTCAAGATAGTCCCTATTAGCAACAGTTTTTAGCACTTCGTTAAAGGTAATATTTTTATTTTTTAATTTTAATTCCAGGAATCTTCTCTGAGCCCTCGTTTTTAATGGAGCATCTATATAAATTTTTAAATCTGCATTTTGAGCAACTTTAGAGTTTATATCTCTCCCGCTTACAAATACGTATTGGTAAGGGTTATTAAAAATTATATTCCTTTGAATTGGTAAAAGTGTTGACCTTATTTTTGGTATTTTTGCAATTATTGAAACAAGTTCATTTATTTTTTGGCTATGTAAATTGGAAGCTTGTATTTTTTTTAAGGTGATTGTTTTGGCAATTGCAATTAATTTTTTTATATTTATTTTTTTATTTTTTTGTTCAAGATTTTTTTTTGCAAGAAATCGGTACAGCAAGCCGGAATCTAGAAATAAACTATTTTTTATTTTAGAAACTGCATATTTAGCAATAGAAGTTTTTCCGGATCCTACCGGGCCATCCATACCAATAATGATTTGTTCAAATTTTTTATTTCTAATTCTTTCAATGTCATTTAGAAAATTAGGATAACTCACATTTGCAGAATCAAAATCTTTAATTAAAATTTTCTTTTTAGATGCCATAGCCATGACAGCAAAGCTTAAAGCAATTCTGTGATCTTTATAGCTATCGATTGTAATTAGTTTATTAGAGTAAAAACTTTCATTCATACCTAAGACAGTCATATCATTATCTACTCTTTTAGCTTCTACACCAATTTTTTTTAAATTGTTTTCCATCGCCAAAAGCCTATCCGACTCTTTAATTCTTAATTCTTCAAGATTGGGAAAGAAAGTTTTTCCATCTGCAAAAGACGCAGCAATCATTAAGACAGGAACCTCATCAATAATATTAGGAATAGTTTCTTTATTTATTTTAATTCCTCTCAGCGAAGATGACTTAACTACTATTGTCCCTATCACTTCCCCATGTTGCTTTTTTTTATTAAGTATTTTAATCAGTCCTCCCATTTTTTTTAACACATTCAAAAATCCAATCCTTTTAGAATTCAACAAAACATTAGGTAGTATTAGATTGCTATTTTTGCTTAGCAGGGCAAGAACTATTAAGAACGCAGCAGAAGATGGGTCTCCTGGAACTACATATTTTTTTTCAGCCTTAAGAAATTGTTTTCCTTGAATTTTAATTATTTTTGAATTTTTTTTATTTTTTATTTTTATTGGATATTTTAAATATTTAAGCATTAGCTCGGTATGATCTCTTTGAAGATTTGGAGCTTGAATTGTTGTAATTCCGTGACTGTTCATTCCAGCTAAAATACAAGCGGATACAATTTGTGCAGATGGTTTATTAACAACTAACTCTGCCTGAACTGAATCTGGGTATCCATTAATTCTCATTGGTAAAAAATTCTTATTTTTTGGAAAAAACTTTGCAAAAAATTTTTCTAATAAAGGAATAATACGTATAGGTCTTTTAGATAAAGAGTGGTCCCCAATTAATTTTGCACTTATTTCTGATGTAGCCAATAGCCCAGTTAGAAGCCTCAATGTAGTTCCGCTATTATTAAAATTAATTGTGCCATTAAATTTTTTAAACCCGATACCTAGGCCAAATATTCGATAATTATTACTCCCAATCTTTTGAATAGAGATTTTTAGTTTTTTTATGGCACAGATTGCAGTTTGAACGTCTTCCCCACTGGATAAATTATATATATTTGAAATACCGTAACTCTGAGAGAGAATTATAACTGATCTAATGCCAACCGACTTGTCACCCGGTAGATTGACCGTTCCACTTAGAGAAATGTTATTTGGAGGTAAATACCACTTTTTATTTGCCATTTGAGAAGTAATTATATAAACGCTCACGTAATATTACAAATTAATAATATGGCAAATAAAAATTGGGGTATAAAAGTTTTTTGTGAATGTGGAACAAAATATTATTCCATGAATCAAAAAGATCAAATTACCTGTCCAACATGTTCAGCTGGATACCAGCCAGAAGATTTAAACTTAAAGCCTGTTCCTGTGGTAGTTGCTAAGCCAGAACCAAAAAAAGTAGATGAATTAACGAATATCGATGATGTACCAGATGAAAATTCCTCTGAAGATGATATTATAAGTTTGGATGATCAGAAAGAAATAGAAGATTCTAACGAAGAAGTAAAAGTAGATTAAAGTTTAAAGTTTCCACCTAAATAATATTTGATAGCATCCTTGTCATTGGAAATTTTTTGCGTTGTACCCTGAACTAAAATTTGACCATCCTTTATTATGTATGCCTTATCTAAAATATTTTCAATTGCCCAATAATTATGATCTGTTATTAAAATTGAAAGACCAATATTCTTTAACTCAATAATAAAATCTTTGAGTGAATTAATTGATAGTGGATCAAGAGCTGCGCAAGGTTCGTCCAAAAGTAAAGTAGATATGTTTGGATTGCATATTCTTTGAAGTATAGAAACTTTTTTGTATTCACCTCCTGATAAAAGATTGGCTTTTGTATTTTTTAAATAACCTAAATTAAAGTACGCTAGTAAAGTATTTATTCTATCATAAATTTTTTGCTTATCCTTTATATGAAGCTCTAAAATGGCATAAAGGTTATCTTCTGCACTCATATTTCCAAAAAGACCCTTTTGCTGTTCCAGAAGGCTTATGCCTTCACGACTTCGAATATGAATAGGCATATCGTGAATTTTATTTTTATTAAAAAAAATTTCTCCATCATCTGGAAATATTTTTCCAATGATAAGATTAAACAAAGTGGTTTTACCTGACCCATTAGGACCTAATAATCCAATAATTTTTCCAGGTTCAATACTTAGAGTTATATTTTTTAAAATTGGTTTACCACCTAATGATTTGTATAAATTTTTTACCTCAAGCAACTTACTTTCATTTGACTTAATATTAAATATATTATTTTTTTTTTGTTTCGATTCAATTTTTACTACTTGAAATTTTTTTTTTAAAATTAGTGGATTTTTTTTATTAATTAATACCATCTCTTTTTTCAGTAAAAATGGTTTTTCTACGCTGATTTCAGCATTTTTTTTGTTTGCAAACTCTGCTTTAATAGATATTTTTTTTTTCATTTAAATTTTTTTGCTCTAACTTTTTCTTCTTCTAAATTCATATATGCAATAGCATTATTTGTTATTGTATTTATTTCAACTTTATCACAAAATGCAATATGAGATAAGCCCATAGTTAGATCTTTCATAACCACGTTACCACTAATAATAATTATATTTTTTGAAGATGTATGTTTTGCATAGTTAGATGTAATTAAATAATTTTTATTTTTAATAATTACATTATTTTCGTAAATTGTTTCATTTTTTAGTTTGTCAAAAAGTCCATCTAATGATCGAATTTCGAGGAGTGAGTTATCTTTCTCTAATCTTGTGAATGAATATGGTTTAATAAGGTTTATCAAATCGGGCTGATCTTGAAAAATATAGGACTCTTTTGATTTTGTTGTAAAAATTTGTCCCTTTTCACTTTGGCTCACATATTCAGTATCAGAAAAAATATTTTTTGATTCAGATTCTTTAAATTTATCCACCCCTTTAAGATTTGAAGACATTTCTTCATTCTTTAAATTTTCAATTTTAATTGATCCCTTGTTTTGAGAAGGCAAATAATAATAGCTATAAAACAATAATAATATGCTAAAAATTAATAAAATAACCCTAATGCTTTTGTTGGCCCAATGCATTTAATTATGAGTTTAGATATGAAAGAATATCATGCATATGCACCAAACCTTCTAATTTTTTATTTTTAATAACTAGTAGTACTGTAATTTTTTTTTTATTCATTACCTCCATAGCTTCAGCAACTAAAGAATTGACAGAGATTATTTCAGGTTTATTTGACATTATATCTTTAGCTGTTTTATCAAATATTTTCTTATATTTTTTAATTGCTCTACTCATGTCACCATCAGTTATAAAACCAGATATAATTTTTTTTCTATTTACTACTACTACGCAGCCAAGCTTAGCCGAGGATATTTTAATCACCACTTTTTGAATTGAGGAATCTTCGTGAATTAAGGGGATCTTTTTTCCAGTAATCATTATTTCAGATATTCTTGTCAAGTTTTTTCCCAATATCCCACTTGGATGAAGTTGTCCAAATTTTTTTTTGTCAAATTTCTTTTTAGTTGCTAAAGCAATTGCAATACAATCTCCAAGAGCAAGAAGATTTATAGAGCTACTAGTAGGAATCATATTTAAATTTTTATTTCCTGCCTCTATAACTTTTGGTATTAATATTTTTATATTGCTAAATTTTATTAAATTAGAATGGGAGTTTGAACTTATGCCAATTACTTTTACAGAAAATTTTTTAGCATACTTTAAAATATTACTAAGTTCAGAACTGTTACCACTAAATGATGCTATCATTAGAACATCCCCCTTTTTAATTGCGCCTAAAGAACCATGGCCTGCATCAGTCGGATCTAAAGTAAAACTCGAAATACCAATTGAAGATAGAGTGCTTGAGATTTTTTCTAAAATTTTAGCAGATTTACCAACTCCGCAACAAACAATTTTACCTTTAGCACTGTTAATTGCATTTACAGCTTGAGTAAATGAAATATTTAAAGAGTTCGAAAGTTTTTTCAGACCCTCAATTTCAGTAGTAATTACTTTTTTTGCAATGTTTGTAAGATTTTCTTTATTCATATTAGTGGCTGAATATATCCTCATCCCAGCCGCCAAGGTCTAGTTTGGATCGGGTAATCAAAAAATTAAAACATTGTTGCGCAAGAGCATCTCTTTTTTCTCGCTTTAGCATCAAATCTAATTTTTCTCTAAGCTTATGAAGATACAAAACATCTAGGGCTGCATATTTTTTTTGTTCTTCACTCAATTCTCTTAAACCCCAATCAGATGATTGTTGAGATTTATCAAGAGTTATATTTAAAAGCTCTCTAGTTATGTCATAAAGACCATGCTTATCTGTGTAGGTTCTCGCAAGTTTTGAGGCTATTTTGGTACAATAAATATTTTTTATTTTTACATCTAGATAATATTTAAGTATTCCCAATTCAAATCTAGCAAAATGGGCAATTTTTAAAATATTATTATCATTAAGAATTTTACAGAGGTTAGGACTTTTGTAATTGTTTCTATCAAACTGAATTATATAAATTTCATCATCACCAGAACAGAGTTGAAGCAAGCAAAGTTTGTCCCTACCTTTGTAATTAAGTCCTAAAGATTCAGCATCAATAGCTACACTTTGTACATTAGCTAATTTGTGATTTTCAGGTAAATCGTTTTGATATAATGTAATGTTCATTGTCATTGAAATTTAAATGTTCAATTACAGATTGTATATAGTATGATTGAAAAAAATTATAGAAAAACTGTAGCTATATTTGGAGGAACAGGTTTTATTGGAGAGGAAATAGTTCAGCATTTATCAAAAAATAACTATAAAATAAAAATTGCTACAAGAAACACTTATTTGGCCCAAAATTTGAAAGTTTATGGAGATATAGCTCAAATTGAACTGCATCAGGTTAATTTGAAATCAAAAGAATCTATCGAAAAATTTCTAGAAGGCTGTGATGTATGTATCAATTTAGTGGGGATTTTATTTGAAACAAGGTCACAAAAATTTAAAGAACTGCATACAAATTTTCCAAAAATGCTAGCAACAATTTTTTCCAAAAGCTCTAGCTCTAGTTTAATGATTCATTTTTCTGCACTAGGAGTTAATTCGAATTCTAATTCTGACTACATTAAAAGCAAATTTTTAGGAGAAGAAGAAGTTAAAAATAATTTTTTAAATAGTACAATAGTAAGGCCTAGCATCGTCATAGGAGCAAAAGATAAGTTCTTTAATATGTTTGCAAAGCTTGCAGGACTATTGCCCTTAATTCCACTCGTTGGATCCGAGGTGAAATTCCAACCTGTGTATGTTGGGGATGTTGCTAAGGCAGTTGATAAAATTATCATGAATAATATTTCCAAAACAATATTTGAGCTTGCAGGAAAAAATATTTATACTTTTAAGGAATTGATTAAATTACTTTTAAAAGAAATTAGGAAAAAAAGAGTTATATTACCCATTCCCTTTTTCGCAGGAAGAATTCAAGCAATGCTTTTTCAACTGATGCCAAAACCTCTTCTGACACTTGATCAAATTAAAATTCTTGAAGAGGGAGATAATATTTTAACAGGTAAAAACAAGATTCTTAAAGATTTAAACATTGAAGCCAAAAGTATTGAAACTATTCTTCCTACATATCTGAAAGTTTACAGGCCAGCAGGGCAGTTTACTGATTAGAGTAATAGTAAATTAACAAAGCCACCCCTAAGCACATTCTAAGAATTACAAATACATTTAGACTAAATTTTTTTAAAAAAATTAAAAAATATTTAATCGTCATAATTGAAAATATAAAACTAAAGAAAAATGCAAATAAAGATACAAAATTAAAACTTTTTTCATTTAGTTGAACAATTTCATAGGAACTTAAAATAAATGCTGCTGATAATGTTGGAATAGATAATAAAAAAGAAAATTTTGCAGCATCAACTCTATTAAATTTTAAAAATCTTGCGCCCGTAATAGTAATACCACTCCTGGATGTTCCAGGAATTAGTGCTAAGATCTGATATAAGCCAATAACAAATGCTTCTTTATTAGAAATGGAAGATATTAATTTATTTTCTTGTTTGTTTTTGTCACTAATGAAAAGAAGAATTCCAAAAAAAATAGTTGCATAGCCTATCACTGCAATATTCATTATATGTTCGATTATACCGTAATATTTCAACAGCCCTCCAATTACAATTACAGGAAGGGTTGCTATGATTAAATTAATTAGTAGATGATGGTTTTTCCAAAGACTAAGCAAATCTTTATAAAAAAAAATTACTACAGCTGCTAAACTGCCACCATGCATAGTTGCATTAATTAATAGGTTGTTGTTTTTGATTTTTAAAATATCCTCAAACACAATTAGAAGACCAGAACTTGAAAGGGGAATGAACTCAGACACTCCCTGGACAATAGATAAAAATAAAATTTTAATAAGGTAAATTTCAGTCATTAATTTACTCTTATGCCTTGCAGGATGCTTTGACCATTTCTATCTAATTAAATTTAGTAAACTTATGCGACTTATTTGTACATAAATTATAAAAATGAAGTATTTACTGGAATGGGTATAAAAAAAAGGTAACAAAATGATACTAAAAATTGTTTTATTTATGCTATTTTTTTTGTAATTATATTATAAAAAGTGTTTAATTAATAAAAATAAAATGACTGAAAAAATGTTAAAATTTGTCGGTATTTCCAAGGAAACACCAGCTAAAATTAAATCTTCTGAAAGAACAGATAACTTTCATGAAATTTATAAAGAATTTATTGAAAATAAAGCTTCTGAGCAAGCAAGCCGATGCTCACAATGTGGAACCCCTTTTTGTCAAGTCCACTGTCCCTTACATAATAATATTCCTGATTGGTTAAAACTTACAGCCGAAGGAAGATTGGAGGAGGCTTATCGTATTTCGTCTTCTACAAATTCTATGCCAGAGGTTTGTGGTTCAATATGTCCACAGGATCGTTTGTGTGAAGGAAATTGTGTAATTGAACAGTCTGGACATGGAACTGTTACTATTGGTGCTGTAGAAAAATACATTACTAACACTGCTTGGGATAATGGTTGGGTTGAAAAAATAAATCCTCCTAGAGAATTAAAAGATACAGTTGGAATTGTTGGTGCAGGTCCAGCAGGCTTGGCTGCTGCAGAACAACTAAGACAAAAAGGTTATCAGGTAACAGTCTATGATCGTTATGATAGAGCTGGTGGACTCTTAATTTATGGGATTCCAAACTTTAAATTAGAAAAATCAGCAGTACAAAGAAGAACAAAACTTTATGAAGATAGCGGTATAACTTTTGTTCAAAACTTTGAAGTAGGAAGAGATTCTACGCTAGAAGAATTAAAAGAAAAGCATGATGCTATATTAATTGCAACTGGAGTTTATAAACCTAGAGAAATTAATATTCCAGGAAAAGATTTAAAAAATATCTTTCCTGCGATGCAATTTTTGACTGCATCCAATAAGAAAGGTTTAGGAGATGACGTACCTGAATTTGACGATGGTACCTTGAATGCGGAAGGAAAAAATATAATCGTTATAGGTGGTGGAGACACAGCAATGGATTGTGTACGAACTGCAATTAGGCAAAAAGCAAAATCTGTTTCGTGTTTGTATCGAAGAGATAAAATTAATATGCCCGGATCAGCAAGAGAGGTTCAGAATGCAGAAGAGGAAGGAGTTAAGTTTATCTGGTTATCAAGCCCTAAAGAGTTTGCTGGAACTGAAAAAGTTAATAAAGTTATCTACGATAAAATTAAATTAGGAGAACCAGATTCTTCTGGTAGACAATCCCCTAAAGTGATCGAAGGAGCCCAGGATGAGTTGCCAGCAGATATAGTTATAAAATCTCTAGGGTTTGATCCTGAAGAAATCCCAAAATTATTTTCAGAGCCAGGGCTCGAAGTTTCTAAATGGGGTACTATTAAGATAGATCTAAAAACTATGAGAACTAATATTAGAGGTGTGTTTGCTGCGGGAGACATAGTGAGAGGTGCGTCTCTTGTTGTGTGGGCAATTCGAGATGGACGAGATGCAGCTCAAGAAATTCATAAATATTTGAAAATAAAGAGTCAGCAATTTCAAACTAAAGTCGCATAATGAAAAATTTATACTTAAAAAATAAACAGTTTCTTCAAAATAATCACGTCAATATCGAAGAGCATGATGCTTGTGGAGTCGGTTTTATTGCCTCTATGAATGCCAAGCCTAGAAGGGATGTGGTTGTTAATGGAATTAATGCTCTAAAAGCAGTTTGGCATAGAGGGGCGGTCGATGCTGATGGCAAAACAGGAGATGGAGCGGGCTTAAATATTGAATTTAATAAAGATTTCTTTGAAGATAAAATTGCTTCTACCGGACATGTTATCAAAGACGATCAAACTCTTTGTATTGGTATGATTTTTTTACCAAGAAATAATTTTAGTGAACAGGAGCGTTGTCGAACGCTTATGGAACAAGAGCTCCTTAAAAATGATCTTTATATTTTTGGATGGAGGCAAGTTCCTACAAATCCAAAAGTATTAGGCCAGAAAGCCAACGAGACGAGACCTGAAATTGAACAGTTGTTGTTTGCTACAGATAAAGATCTATCTCCTAAAGAATTGGAACGAACTTTATTTTCTGTAAGAAAAAAAATTGAAAAAAGATCAACCGAAGAACAGCTTAAGGATTTCTATATTTGTTCCCTAAGTTCTAAAACTATTATTTATAAAGGAATGTTTTTGGCCGAAAATATAAGTGATTTTTATCCAGATCTTACAGACGAAAGATTTGTTTCACGATTTGCTATCTTTCATCAAAGATTCTCAACCAATACATTTCCATCATGGGAGCTTGCGCAACCTTTTCGAATTTTGGCTCACAACGGAGAGATTAATACTTTAAGAGGAAATGTTAATTGGATGAAGACTCATGAAGCTGGTATGGAAACAGATTTAATTGAAAATATAGAGGACTTAAAACCTATAATTAAATCCGGAAATTCTGACACAGCATCATTAGATGCGGCATTTGAACTATTGGTGCGAACAGGAAGGTCTTTGCCAATCGCAAAAATGATGTTGATACCTGAGGCCTGGTCTAAAAAAAGCAAAATTATTCCAAAAGCTCATAGGGAAATGTATAACTATTTAAATTCTTTAATTGAGCCCTGGGATGGGCCAGCAGCTATAGCGGCATGTGATGGTAAATGGTTAGTGGCAGCCTCTGATCGAAATGGCCTAAGACCCCTTAGATACACCATAACAAAAGATAAACTTTTTTTTGCAGGTTCAGAAACTGGAATGATCCCTGTATCTGAAGATAATATTTTATTTAAGGGCAGGGTTGGTCCCGGACAAATGATTTCCTTAGATTTGGATAAGGGGAAATATTATAACGATAAAAAAACAAAAGATTATTTATCAGCAAATCCTATTTATAAAAAATTTGCATCTAATCATGTTGAGTTAAGTAAAACTTTAAATGAAATTAAAGAGAAGCATTCATTTGAAGGATCAGATTTAAGAGAAAGACAGTTTCTAGCAGGTTTTACCATTGAGGATTTGGAAAGTATATTGCACCCAATGGTAGCAGACCAAAAAGAAGCAATTGGTTCTATGGGGGATGATACACCAATAGCTGTTTTATCCAGCAAGTTTAGGCCTCTTTCTAATTTTTTTAGGCAAAATTTTAGCCAGGTAACTAATCCTCCTATCGACTCTTTGAGAGAAAATAGAGTTATGTCTTTAAATACAAGATTTGGAAATTTGGAAAATATTTTAGATGATAGACTTACCGAACAAAAAAGTTTTGTTTTGGAAAGTCCCGTACTATCAAATTCACAATTTAAAAAATTATTCGAATCTTTTGACCAAGACCAAGTTCAACTGATAGACTGTACTTTTAATAAAAATGATAAAAACTTAAATCTTAAATCAGAAATTGAACGAATTAGAGAAGAGTCAGAAATTTCGATAAGGTCAGGAAAAAAACATTTAATAATTTCTGATAAGAGTATTTCCAAAGATAGAATAAGTATTCCAGTCATTCTTGCTGTGGGAGCAATACAATCTCACTTAACCCAAATAGGTTTAAGAAAATTTGTATCTATTAATGTTCAATCCTCTGAGTGCTTAGATACTCACTACTATGCGGTCTTGATTGGAGCAGGAGCCACTACTGTGAATGCTTATTTGGCATTTGATTCTATCTATCAAAGATTTCAAAAAAGATTATTTGAGAAGTTAACTTTCGAAGAATGTGTTCATCGATATATTAAAGCTGTGAATGATGGACTGCTAAAAATAATGTCTAAAATGGGAATTTCTGTAATTAGCTCATACCGTGGAGGTTTAAACTTTCAATCATTGGGTCTTAGTCGAGGATTGGTAGCTGATTATTTTCCAGGGTTAGAGTCTAAAATTTCAGGAATTGGACTTTCAGGAATTGAAGACATGATTAAAAAACAACATGACAAAACATATTCAGAAAATGTTATAACTCTACCAATTGGAGGTATTTATAAATACCGTCATGGAGGAGAGACTCATGCATATCAAGCAAAAACTATCCATCTTTTACAGACAGCTGTAGGAAAAGATTCATACGAATTATTTAAAAAGTATTCTAATTTAATAAGTGAGTTGCCACCAATTCATCTGAGAGATCTTTTAGATTTTAGAAAAAACAATAAAGCCATTTCCTTGGCAGAGGTGGAATCTGTAACTCATATTCGAAAAAGATTTGGTTCTGGTAGTATGTCTATGGGAGCACTTTCAAAAGAAGCACATGAAACTTTGGCTATTGCTATGAATAGAATAGGTGGAGCTTCTTGTAGTGGAGAGGGTGGTGAAGACGAGAATAGAGCAATACTAAGAGAAAACGGAGACAATGCAAATTCTAGAGTTAAACAAGTAGCTTCAGCAAGGTTTGGTGTCACTGCTTCCTACTTAAATAGTTGTAATGAAATTGAAATTAAAATGGCCCAAGGTGCAAAACCAGGTGAAGGTGGTCAGCTACCAGGATTTAAAGTCACAAAAGAAATTGCAAAATTAAGACACTCAACTCCGGGAGTTACATTGGTTTCTCCACCACCTCATCATGATATTTATTCCATTGAAGATTTAGCTCAACTAATTTACGATTTAAAACAAATCAATTCCAAAGCTAGAGTTGGAGTTAAGTTGGTGTCTTCGAGTGGGATTGGAACTATTGCGGCAGGTGTTGCGAAAGCGAAAGCAGATATAATTTTAATTTCAGGTCACAATGGAGGAACTGGTGCTACACCTCAAACTAGCGTTAAATATGTGGGATTACCATGGGAAATGGGTCTTACAGAAACTAATCAAATTTTAACTCTTAACAATTTAAGACACAAAGTTGTTTTGAGAACAGACGGAGGAATTAAAACCGGTAGGGATGTGGTAATGGCTGCTATGATGGGGGCAGATGAATTTGGGATAGCAACTACTAGCTTGGTGGCTATGGGATGTATCATGGTTAGACAATGTCATTCTGATACTTGTCCAGTAGGGATTTGTACTCAAAATGAAGACCTAAGAAAAAAATTTACTGGCACACCAGAAAAAGTTGTTAATCTTTTTACATTTGTTGCAGAAGAAGTAAGAGAAATATTAGCAGAGCTAGGCTTTAAAACGTTAGATGAAATTATTGGACGAACAGATTTGCTGAGACAAGTATCCAGAGGAGCTTCTAATCTTGATGATTTGGATTTTAATCCACTATTAGTCCAGGCAGATCCAGGAGACAATCCAAGATTTTGTAAAGATAAAATTAGAAATGAAGTTCCAGATACTTTAGATAAACAAATATTAATGGATACATTGTCTTTAATACAAAGTGGTCAAAAAGTTGAAATGAGCTATACAATTAAAAATACAGATAGAACGGTAGGTGCGAGATTGTCCTCTTATGTGGTGACTGATTTTAAAAATAATAATTTTCCTGAAAACCATATTAAAATTAAATTAAGAGGATCTGCAGGACAGTCCTTAGGTGCTTTTGGCGCTAAAGGAGTTAAATTTGAAGTAATTGGGGATTGTAATGACTATGTTGGAAAAGGCCTTTCTGGAGCAACTATATCAGTGAGACCACCAAATATAAGCGGTCTTGAAACTAGCAAAAATACTATTATTGGAAACACAGTTTTATATGGAGCGACTTCTGGCAATTTATTTGCAGCAGGACAAGCAGGAGAAAGATTTTCAGTCAGAAACTCAGGTGCTACAGCAGTAGTAGAAGGAGCTGGTACAAATGCGTGTGAGTATATGACAGGCGGATGCTCAGTTATACTTGGTGAATTAGGTGATAACTTTGCAGCCGGAATGACAGGTGGCATGGCATTTGTTTACAATCCTGAGGATAATTTAAGCGATGTAATCAACCCCGCTTCGGTAGTTTGGCAAAGAGTTGAAACTAAATATTGGGGTGATTTTCTTTATTCTCTTATTCAAAAACATATAGAAGAAACGCATTCAGACTATGCTAAAAAAATATTGGATGATTGGGAGCTGGCTAAAGAACAATTTTACCAAATTTGCCCTAAAGAAATGCTAGATAAGTTAGACAATCCTATTTCTTTAAGAGAGCCAGAAAAAAAAGCTGTCTAAAGATATTAAACTTTTTTGTTTCGGTTTTGGCTTAACTGCAAAGTATTTAACCAAATTACTAATAGATAAAAATATTGATTTTGACATATCGGGTACTTCTAGATCTACAATTAAATTTTTTGACAAAACAATAGAATCTTATTTATTTGATAGTAGTAATTTTGATCCAGAAATTGAGAATAAGTTAAAAGATGTTACTCACATTTTGATTTCTACTCCTCCGGAAGTAGAAAAGATTATTATTAATAATTTCTTAACCACGCTGAAAAATAATAAAAATTTACAATGGGTAGGCTACCTATCATCAACCAGTGTTTATGGAGACCACAAAGGTGATTGGGTTGAAGAGACTTCCAATACACAACCAACCTCTAAAATGGGACTGAAAAGAATGGAGGCGGAACAATTGTTGTTAAACTCTAATTTGCCAGTACGTATTTTTAGATTAGCTGGTATTTATTCTTTAGAAAGAAATATATTTTCACGATTAAAAAAAAAAGAAGTAAAAATTATTAATAAGAAAGACCAAATTTTTTCGAGAATTCACGTAGAAGATATTGTGCAAGTTTTGTTCTCATCTTTTTCCAAATCAAAAGATAAAGACATTTTTAATGTAAGTGATGATGAGCCCTGCTCATATAAAGAAGTAGTTGAATATGCTGCTACACTTCTGCAAATTGAAATGCCAAAAGAAATCAATTTTGAAGATTTGAAAAATTCAAAAATGAAAGATTTTTATAGAGACAGAAAGAAAGTGCAAAATTTAAAAATAAAATTGATGGGAGTTAAATTAAAATATCCAACCTTCAAAGAAGGGTTAGCAGCTATCTTTAATCAAATTAGTTAGTTGGTTTTTTATTTTTTTTAAATCATCAGTTTGGCATAGGCTGTGATCACCATTCTTTTGAAAAGTTATTATAGTATCACTAGATATTAATGTTTTTGTTAATCGAATGGAAAAATCTACATCTACAACTTTATCTTTAAGCCCATGAAATAATCGAACAGGAAAATTGCATTTAATCTTTTTATTTAAAACTAAATGCTTACTTCCATCGAATATTAATTTTTTTGATATAGGGTAAGGGTTTTCATAGGAGTTTGGCATATAATAAATTTTTCCACTTTTGATTATGGATTTTGTTCTTTTAGAAAAATTTTTCCACATTATTTCTTTAGTAAAATCTGGAGCAGAAGCAATTCCGATAAAGCCTTTTACAGTTTTTTTTAGCTTTGAGATAAGGGTAATACCAATCCAACTACCCATTGACGAACCTACTAAAATAATTTTTTTTGTTTTTACGACTTTTTCAATCAATTCTTTCGACTGACCAATCCAATCACCGATTCCATAGTCACTTATTTGACCAGATGACTTTCCATGGCCTGTGTATTCAAGAGCTAAAAATGAAACCTGTTCTTTCTTAGATAATTTACTCAGAACTTGAATCTTCTTTCCTGTCAAATCAGACATAAATCCATGAAGAAAAATTATAGTCACTAGTTTTTTGCCTTTAATTAATTTATATCTAATTTGTTCTTTGTTTCTGCTCAAAAAGAAATTACTTTTGCTCATAATGAATACTTAATTTTTATCACAAGTTGAATGAATAAAAAAATAAGATTACTTCAAGTAATACCAGACATGGGAACTGGGGGTGCTGAGACAGGTTGCAAACATATTGCAGAATATATTTCTAGTGTATGTGAATTTTCTTCCATTATGACCTCTGGAGGCTCTCAATTAGACTCTATAAGCAAAAGTGTAAAAATATTTAAGTGGCCAACATCTAAAAATATTTTTTTTAGTATATTGAATATTTTTTATATTTTATTTTTAATATCTAAATATAAAATTAATATTGTACATGTTAGAAGTAGAGGTCCCGCTTGGTCTTGTTACTTTGCTTGCAAATTATCAAAAACTAAATTAGTTAGCACTTTCCACGGAACCTATAACTATAAATCTGACATTAAAAAATTTTACAATTCTATTATGATCAGATCAGACCGTGTAATTGCAGGATCAAATTTTATTTTTAATCATATTCGTTCAAACTATAATTCAAAAATTAATATAGATCTTGTCAAAAGAGGAATTGATGAAAATTATTTTAGTCCATCTCAAATTCAAGAAATAGAAAAAGATGATTTAAGAAAAAAAATGGGCTATTCAGATAAAAATTTTTTAGTTTTGTTGCCAGGACGACTAACAAATTGGAAGGGGCAAAAACTTTTTATTGAATCTGCAATTACTCTAAAGAAGCAAGATCAGCTTTCAAATATTTTTTTTATTATTTTGGGCGATAGTCAAGGTAGAATTCAATATGAGAATAACTTAAGGGATTTAATAGAATCTAATAAGATGGTAGACAAAATTAGAATTGTGAAGCCAATGCAAAATATGCCCTTAGCTTATGCATTTAGTGATCTAATTATTTCTGCATCCATAGAACCAGAGGCTTTTGGTAGAGTTAGTGTAGAAGCCCAATCAATGGAAAAGCCAATACTTTCTAGCGCAATCGGAGGTTCTTTGGAGACAATAAAGCCTGAAAAAACAGGTTGGTTATTTGACCACAATAGCAAAGAAGATCTTGCAAAAAGTATTTACAATATTTCCAAAATGAGCAAAGTAGCTCTTCAATCTTTAGGCAAAGAGGGTAGAAAAAATGTAATAGAAAACTATACTAAAGATAAAATGTGTCTGAAAACACTAGAAATTTATCAATCATTAGTTTAATAAATTCGTCAATGAGATCAGTACAACTTATATGCCAATAGTAGAGCTGCCAGATGGCAAGGAATTAAATTATAATCATTCAATAACTGGATTGGAAATAGCAAAAGATATTAGTATTTCTCTATCCAAGAAGGCATTAGCTCTACAGGTTAATGGAGAGTATAAAGATTTAGACACTGAAATTGTCAAAGATTCAAAAATAAAAATTATTACCCTAGAAGATGAGTATGCTCTGGAATTATTGAGGCATGACGCAGCGCATGTTTGTGCGATGGCTGTACAAGAGCTCTTTCCAGGAACGCAAGTTACCATTGGACCTGTCATCGAGAATGGGTTTTATTATGACTTTGCCCGAGAAGAGCCATTCACTGATGACGATTTAATTAAAATTGAAAAAAAAATGATTGAAATCGTTGATCGTAATGACAAGACCACTAGAGAAGTGTGGAATCGAAAAAAGGCAATTGATCACTTTAAGAGTATGGGAGAGCATTATAAGGCTGAAATTATAGATTCAATTCCTGGGAATGAAGATATATCCATTTATTTTCATGGGTCTTGGCACGATTTATGCCGGGGACCACACCTTCCTAGCATTGGAAGAATCGGTAAATCATTTAAATTAATGAAAGTTGCTGGTGCTTATTGGAGAGGAGATTCTAATAATATCATGCTGCAAAGAATTTATGGAACATGCTGGAAAACAAAAAAAGATTTGGATGAATACCTTCATAATTTAGAAGAAGCGGAAAAAAGAGATCACAGAAAACTTGGAAAAACTATGGACCTGTTTCATTTTCAAGAAGAAAGTCCAGGGGCTGTTTTTTGGCATCAAAAAGGATGGGCTTTATTTCAAACGTTAGTTGATTTTATGAGACAAAAACAACTAGAAGCTGGATACCAAGAGGTAAACACACCAGAAATTATTGATAGAGTTTTATGGGAAAAGTCTGGTCACTGGGAAAAGTTTCAAGAATATATGTATACTACCTCTACACCTGATGAGAGAACGTATGCAATTAAACCAATGAACTGCCCAGGGCATTGTCAAATATACAATCAAGGTTTAAAAAGTTATAAAGATCTTCCTTTAAAGTTATCTGAGTTTGGAAAAGTTCATCGATATGAGCCCTCGGGCTCTTTACATGGGTTAATGCGTGTTAGATCCTTCACGCAAGATGATGCTCATATTTTTTGTACAGAAGATCAAATCACTCAAGAGTCAGTTAAAGTTACAAAACTTATTTTAGATATTTACAAAGCATTTGGTTTTGAAAATATAACTTTAAAATATGCAGATCGTCCCGAAAAAAGGGTTGGAGATGATTCAGTATGGGATCAGTCTGAAAAAGCATTGCTAGAAGCAATTAAAGCCTCCAATGTCGACTACACAATTAACAAAGGTGAGGGAGCTTTTTATGGACCAAAAATTGAATTTGTCTTAAGAGACGCTATCGGTAGAGATTGGCAGTGTGGAACTTTACAGGTCGATTTAAATTTACCAGGCAGATTAGACGCAACGTATGTAGATAAAGATGGTAAGAAAAAAACTCCAGTTATGTTACACCGTGCATTATTTGGCTCATTAGAAAGATTTACAGGAATTCTAATTGAACATTATGCTGGTAAATTACCTCTTTGGTTATCTCCAGTGCAGGTTGCTATATTGCCAATCAATGATGAGCATCATGACTATGCAAAAGAAATATTGAATCAGCTTGAAAAAATTTCAATAAGACCTATTATTGATTTAAGAAATGAAAAAATTAATTATAAAATCAGAGAACACTCCGTTGGAAAAATTCCCATCTTAATGATTTGCGGTTCAAAAGAAGTTCAAAATAAAACAATTACTTTGAGAAGGTTAGGTCAAGAAGACCAACAAACCGAAAGCTTAGAAAAAATAATTTTGAGTTTATCTAAAGAGTCTCAAGCTCCAAAAATCTAGAGGTATTCTTATTAATAAAAATTTTCAATATAATCGAAAGCCTAGAGATCGCGGTCCAAAAACTAACAACAATATTAGAGCTTCAGAAGTGCAGCTCATTGGACATGATGGAGATAACATAGGAATTGTCCCTTTAGGAGAAGCCATCAAC
>Ga0209383_1000695_pt1 | contig 22735 bp, 24 predicted proteins | sample CoawatmetaG02DNA_FD_187510 | JGI IMG/M metagenome (GOLD analysis project Ga0209383, IMG submission 187510) | Marine microbial communities from the West Antarctic Peninsula - Coastal water metaG029-DNA (SPAdes) (version 2) | ecosystem: Environmental > Aquatic > Marine > Coastal ... | reverse complement strand
AACTGTCGTAGTGGTCGTTCTTATATAAACATAGACTACTACGACTACGTTCAGAGCTCTAAAACAAAAGTTTTTTTTATTTATTCCGTCCCACTATTGCGTGAAGATTCACGGCAATATAAAATACAGTTATGAATTTAAAATATAAATTTAATGCTAATGAATTTTCTAAACTACTTGGAATAACTACGTCTGGCGTTAGAAAAAGAAGATTGTCTGGAAAATTAGAAGGGCAATATATTAAAAATAATTCAGAATACTTTTATTCCACACCTGAACGAGACCGTCCTATTAAGGAAACATTCACGTCTAAATCCAATCCCGCTTCGCAATCCTCTGGTAGAAGAAGAAACATAGCGGACGGCGAAACGCTTTATGGCAAGTGTAGAAACCCCCATCAAATGCAGGCAAAGAATGATTATAGAACGCTTATTCGTATTAAAGGGTTGTTAACAGAAGAAGAGCAAAGAAAAGTTATCCCTAAATTAATCCAACTTGCAAAAGCAGAAGTAGCAAAAGATAAATTAAATATTTTATTATCTCCTGCATTCACACCAATGCCCGTCGTTAATAATTTAAAAAAACTTCAAGAGCTTGATAGAAGAGCTTCATCTCATAAAGAACCCGGTAGATGGTACAATCATTCAACAAATGAATATGAAGTCCACTCAACCAAAAGACATATCCCGGAGTACTATTAATGAAAAAAATGATGAGCGATACTCTCGTTCCTTTAGCTTATGATAGATATAATCCAGAAACTTATCCTTCTAATCCTAAACAAAGAGAAGCCGTTAAAAATATAAAGATATCAGTCCCCCAAAAAATTAAAAAAAATTCTGTGTCTCCTACGTTGTTTCAGGACATTATTATTCCTTAAAAAAGACTTCCTTAAAAGCATTTTTGGGATTGCAGTACATTTTAACTTTATCAAATAATTTAAAATCTACTTTATAGAAATATATATAAAAAGGACCCGCAGGAACCATTTTATGTTTTTTGTCAAAATAATTTCTAAAAAGATAATCATTAGTAGGAGAATTTTTAACTTTTGTGTTGAAACCAAGTTTGAAAATTTTTTCCATAGAATTAATATCTATATTGTGCTGATGGTCTTGGTTAATATAGATATTCGTTTCCACAAAAATACTCGTATCAAACATTTCATAAGCAGTTTCGTGATTTATTACTGGTAACTTTACTCCAAATCTATTGTGAATATTATAATAATTTACCACTTCTTCAGTAATAATATTAGACAAAGATGAAGGTTTAGCAAAAATACTTTTTGTAGAATTATCAATTTTTTTTATTGGAACAAATATTGGATTCTCAACCATACCTGGTGCATCACCAAAATCTTCTTCAACGAAGAGAATCTTGATATCTTCTTTTATATTTAAAGAATGACCAAATATTAATATTCCACAATTTAAATAATTTACATTATCACCATCTTCAATTCTCAATAAATTTATAAAGTTAAGTGATTTATTAATTTTTTTAAAATAAACTGATTTATCTTTATAATTTCTGTAATCGAATTCTTTTGGGATCTTTTTCCCTTTTATTTTGAGTGATTTAAGGATGGCATCATCCATCGTATCCCAATAATTTTTTTTATTGTCGTCAAAGTTTATAATTTCTTTATAAAAAACTTCTAAATCAATTTCCTTCATTTTTATGTAACTTTCCCATATTTAACAAACTTACCATCTTTAAATAAACCTAAATGTGTTCTTTTTGTTTTTGCGACGTAGAATTTTCCTTTACCTTCTGGAGCATCAAAAATCATTTTTCCTTCAAAAATATCACCATTCTTGTAAAATATTTTACCCATTCTTAATGTTAAATCTTTCGCTTTATTAGGACGTAAATCTTCATAATGGATATCTTTAATAAAATCATATTCAGTATAATTTATTGCAAAAGCATTAATAATTTTTCCTTTTAATAAACTCCCCATACCAACAAAAAAACCTTTTACATAACCAATCGGTTTATCATTTGTGTAATCTTTTTTTGACTTATAATGGTATTCGGTGCCTTCACCTTGTAAATGAGAATCACCATCTTTACCTTCAGTAAAAGAACCAACATATTTGACAAAGTAAGGTATTGAATAGGTACCTTTTGTAAATTTCCCATTTTTCCACTCTCCCTCTCTTCTGAAGTTATTATGGATTTCGATTAATTTACCATTACCTTCCGGATATCCTTTTTTAGTGCAATGCCCTTCATATATTGCTGGTCTGCCCGTATTGATTTTTCCATTAGTCATTATTTCAGTTTCAAATTCTGTAAAACATTGAATTCCCTCTAATGGATTATTAAAACATAGGATTTTATTAATAGGTGCAATTATCTTATTTTTTTTTGTTTTAAAATTTAACCTATGACCATAAGTGGCTAACTCTCTTCTTGTAATAGATGGCTTCTTTACTAGCTTGGTAACACCAGACATGTCTTTTGCATTTTGTTCAAATTCAATTATTTTTTTTTTATTTATGCTCATCTAAACAGGCTCCGGTCTCATTAAATAATGATACACTTTTTTGCAGAAATGAGGACTTCTTAAAAGTACTTCTTCTTGTTCAATATTTTCAAGACATTTATTAATTTCATCACCAAATATATCGTAATGATAATAGTTTAAGAAACAGAGCCAATATGACGTAATTAAATAAAATCTTCCCAAGCGATCAATATGATCAGGTAATTTATTTAAAAGCTCTTTGTAAGTTTCTTTGTTCTTAAAACACTTTACAAAAAGCTTGGTAGTTTTCTTGTCTTCATCAACCAAAATGTCATAATAAGCTAATGCTTCAACGTCTTCTAAATCAATTTTAATTTCTGGTTTTTTTCTAAATTTTTCTATGTGGCTATTTAAGTATGTAATTTTGGACATTATTTTTTCATCTAATTCAAAATCCTATTAATAAGTAAATTGTTTATCATCTTTAGTAACTTTATAATTATCAAGTTTTTTATACAGCTCATCATTTTTGAAATATCCACGAAGAATTTCTTTTTTATCCTTTGCTGTCCCTAGTCCGTGATATTTATTGTTTTTAAACTCTCCAATATAAGAAATACCAGTATCGTAACTTTTCATTTCACCCCAACCTTGCATTAAGCCTTTGAACCATTGACCATCATATTCAAATAGTTTCGGGTCTTTGTAGTAACCCATACCGTGGGGCATACCATTAAGCCAACTTCCCTTATAGATATGTTTATTAGAATAATTCATTACTCCGATAGAGCAGTGAGGAGCGTATAATTTTCCTTCGTGATGAAATGTTATGCAATCAGAGTTTGGTTCTTTTTTAATTAGTTTTGCTCTACCAATAAAGTGGGCACCATTTAATGGACTTTTTTTATTAGCATTAACATTTAATACTGTATCAATATAAGGATGTTTTTCTTGTAAAGGCGGTATACTTTTTATCTTACGTTGTTCATTTTTGTACCAAGTGTTGATAAATAAATCTTTATCTTTTTTCATTTAAGTTTAATTTGATATTTTAGTAGTTTACAAAAGTTATTGATTAACCTCATTTCTTCAATTTTTTGACAAGAGGTATTTAGAAGGTTTGGATTAAACAATATAATAGTAGTGCATTCTGCTCTTGAAATTCCAACATTTAATCTATTCCTACTGAATAAAAAACCTTTATGTCTTGGTATATTTTCTGGATCAGATGATGTCATTGAAATAAAAACTATCTTTGCTTCTTGTCCTTGAAATTTGTCAATAGTTCCAACTTTAGAGTTTATTGGAAGATTTCTTGTTAGATTATTTACCTGCATATTAAAAGGTGCAACTATCAGTACATCTTCTAACCCTATTTTTCTTTCTTTAGATTCTTTATTATCTTTACACTTCTTACCAATAATTTTGTTTAATAAATCTTTTATATAATCAGACTCTTCATTGGATTTTTGTGCATTATTTTCATGAGACATTGGAATATAATTTATTCCCTCATCACTAATTTTATCTAAATCGAGTTTAACATATCTTTCACTTGTAACAGGATGAGTTTTTAATCTAGAGTCGTAAAAACTAGATGAAACAAAATCACATATATTTTTATTTAACCTTCTAGTTTTATTTAAAAATATGCCTTTTTCTGGAGGTATTGTGTCATACCCCTCTAACAAGTATTCCAATGAACTTTTATCAGATATACCTGGGTGTATTCCCTTAATAGGTTGAGATAATTGCATTTGGTCTCCTATTAAAATTATATTTTTTGTTGAGGTACACATAGCAAGTGTGTTTGCAAGAGAAACTTGTCCCGCCTCATCTATAAATAAATAATCTAATTTTTGGTTAAGAGCTTGATCGGAAAATAGCCAAGCAGTTCCTGCGAATAACGAATAGGCTTCATATCCTTCTTTACCGACTTTACTAATATCTTTAATAAATTTTCCATTCAATTTATCTTCTTTTTTTGAACATTTTTTAAAACCCGAAAATTCAAAGTCTGCTAAATTTTCAACTTGTTTAAGAAGATTATTTACCGCTTTATGAGAGTTGCTTGATACTCCAACTTTTTTACCACTCTTGATCAATGATAAAATCATATGTGCTGAAATAAAAGTTTTTCCCGCTCCTGGTGGCCCTTGTATTAGTAGATATGATGAGCTTAAATTTTTAACTGTATTTTTAGCCTCATCAATTAAATCTTTTTTTTCATCAAAAATAGCTTCACCTTTTTTAACTTTTAAGACATCTGGAAAATTATTTTCTAGAATATCTAGGCCACATTTATATTTGAATTTATTTGAATCTGCATATTCATTTAAAAAAACATTTAATGCTTCTCTAATTTTATCTGTTGGTGGGGATCCTCCAGGTTTAAAGGTAAATATTTCAGGAGGTGCTCCCTTGTTATTTGAAACTATCTCAACAAAATTTCCATCATCTTCATCTTCTGTAATAACACCAACTGATCCATAGTTTTTTTCTTCAAAGAGCTCAGACGCTGCATCTCCTTCTTTAATTTTAAAATTTTGAGTTTCAAACTCATAAATATATTTAGTCTTATCTGTAACTTCGTCCTTAACCTCTTTTGCAAATGTACAATTAGCTAAACACTCACCATCATCCTCTAAAAGAAGTGGTGTTTTATCTAGGCGATCATAATATCTCCAATTATCAGGTTTTTTTTCTCTTCTGTGAAAACCGACTAAGTCTATTATCTTATTGGTGATAATTTTATCTTTTTTTGAAGAATTTAATTTATCAATTAATTCGGATTCTTCTTCTTCAATTTCCTGAATAGTTTTTTTTCCAAAAGTAGATTTTGCTTTTTTATCTTTGTCATCATCCTCATCTTTTTTTGGAGTAAACCAGGAAATATCCTTTGGTTTATGTTTAAGTAAAAAATTTCTTAAATCTCCAGTCGATACACAATCCTCTTCATTATAATGAATTATATCTTTTCTAATTTTATCGTCATTTGTTGAACACCAATTATCAAATAATCTAATGCTATCTGTTGCTGTTTTGATATTGGCTTCTCTTTCTTTCCTATAGAATTTTTCTAAACTTTTAAGAGATAAATCTTTTTCAGATGTTCTTAATGTATGCTCAACAACTCTATATAAATCTACAAATTTTTGCTTTCTTAATAAGTCATCGACCAGATTATTACCTTCTGGAAAAACTGCACTATATTCGCTGGCTAATTCTTTTAATGCTCGTGTTTCATAATCATTATAATGATAAATATAAGCATCTGGATATTCATTAAGTCTCTTTTTTAGAAATAAAATTAATTCTTTAAATATTTGAAACTCACTAGCTCTACTATTGTCTTTGACATAAAAAAACTTAAAAACATCTTTATTTTTTTCTTTAAAATACAAGCCATGTAAATATTCTAAATTTCTTTTATTAGACTCTGGAAAACCTTCTATATCAAAAAATAAATCGCCATCATTTGGCACGGGCATTTTATAAAAACCTTGACCTTCAATTTGATCCAGAACTACATATTTACTTTTACCTGTTAATCTTTTTTCTTCCTGTAAATTTGATTGCTGATGAAGCCTTTCTAAGGTTAATTTATTTATTTTAGATTTAATTTTTTTAGGATTTGTTTTTGCAAGTTTCTCAACAGTATCAATACCCTCTTTTTTTAACTTAATAATTTGAGATTTGTTAATACGTGCAACTTGGTTGATATAGTTGTCACCTTCCCAAATTTTTAGACATTCCTTTTGCCAAATACAAAAATTACAATGATTACAGCTTTCAGGATATAGTTTCTTTTTATCTGTATCGGATATAAAGTTTTCAAATTTTGATTTAGTAAAATTAAAATAGTCTACAAATTCTCTTACTTTGTATGTGTGGTATTCACTGGCTCCATCAATTAAATGCATAAACTTTGGCAATACTCCAGTAAGTTTGCTAATTAGATAAGAGTAAGCTGTTATCTGTAGAACGTGCTTAGGTTTTAAGTTTTTCGTTATTTTAGTATCATAAACTTCATAACTATAATCGCCCAATTCTGATTTCTGATTATTTTTAATTATAAAGTCTGCTTCTCCTCTAAATTTATTATCAATGAAATATGCTTTATAAATAAAATCATAGCCTGCTTTGATCGCATCTACTGTATTTTTGTATCTTTCATCATCACTCTTAGTTGGATCGATTGTGATATTATTTGAGTGCTTTTTTTGAAGTACCTTAAGGTGTTTTTTTTCGTGTTCATCACCATACCTGATCCAAAGCTTCATATCTTCGGGAGGATCTTTTTTTTTTAATCCATCTTTATGTTCATTAAGATCATTAAAAGCATGATACTTGCAGCTTACAAAATTATTTAAATCACTTGGTGATGTAAATATTTGGCCTTTTCTAACTTTCATAAGCAATGATATCTGTTTTTCTCTAATGTTAATACATAACATTATTAATCAACATTTAGATAATATATCCTTGAGCAAGAGAATCAATGAAAAATACAAACAAATTAAGTAAATTTGATTTAGATAATTTTATTAAAAAAAATAAAACTGAAAAGAAAAAATTCATTATTTCTGAAAGTCAAAAAGTTAAAGAAATTGAAAATAAATATTATGAATTAACTGAGGTTAAAGCTTTTATATAGTATGAAACTTGATGAAGAGTTTAAAATAATAAAAGAGTTTGCAAAAGAAAATAAAAATCTCTTTTCTGATGGGAAAAAAGTTCTTTCCCATAGAAGTAAAAAAGTTGACTACTTTTCAAATCAACATTTAGATCAAATTAAGGAAAATTTTATTGAATCAAGAGATTTTAAAAATAAAGAAGTTTCTACAGTACCAGATGATGCTGTTTATATTTATATAAAAAAGAAATTTAATAAAACAGATAAAGAAATAAAATTAATTAAAGAGTCTCATAACATGGGTATGAGTGCAGAGGATTTGATAGGTCACACTTTAGAGGAATACATTTATAGTGAAACAAATTCTGAAAACTGGATTTGGTGCAGTGGTAATATTTTAAGAAGTATTGATTTTATTAAAAAAGAAATTGATGGTGAAAATACAATCTGGAAAATGCTACAAATTAAAAATAGTGATAATTCAGAAAACAGCTCTTCAAAGAAAGTACGAGAAGGAACGCCAATAAAGCATTGGTTTAGAAGATTTTCAAAAAGAAAGGCTCATAATTGGGAAAAACTAAATGAATTAATGAGTAATAAAAATCTATCTGAAGAAAATTTTCTAAAATATCTAAAAAATAAAATTTAAAAAAAATTAAAAATTGAAAGTTTTTTGATTTGAAGTTTTTTTGTTACCTCTATTATTCCAATCTAAATCACTAGTATTTACATATCTTGAATATCTAAAATTATTAATAACTTTAATTTTTTTCTTTAACATGTGATTGACAATTAACTTGCCTATAGCTTTACCTAAACTAACTGGCACTGCGTTTCCTATTTGTTTATATTGGTTTCTAATGCTGCCACTTAAATTCCAACTATCAGGGAATTCCTGAATTCTTTTGTATTCTTGAATTGATAAAGGTCTATCTTCTACTGGATGAGCCAAATCTGTAGCAGGCATCATTGGATCAGTAACCAATGTTGGTGAGGGTTTATTCCAACTCAATCTTCTTAAAAAACCAGTTTTACCTCCACCTGAATAAAATGATTTACCCATAGCTTCTTTTTGTAATTTTATTGGTAAGTTTTTCCAGTTTTGGCCTTCTTTTAACTTTCTGTAATATTTAAGTCTTTTTTCAGGAAAATTAACATGGTCATGTTTTGTACTAGTAAGTCCTTTAACAGCTGATTTAAAAGTGTTCCATGGTTTTAACCCATGTTCAATATTTTCTGAATGCGTTGGAGAAAGATAAGGTAGTTTCTCTTTCTTATTACCAATAATAACAACTCTTTCTCTAACCTGTGGAGTTCCAAAGTTGGCTGAATTGTAAAGATTAAAACTAGTTTTATATCCAATTTTATTTAGATAATTTAAAATATAATTTAATGTTCCACCCTTTTCTTCAATGGTTTTGAGTTTTCCTTTTCTTTTATCATGCGGCACATGTCTTAATGGAACTGAAAGTAACCCTCTTACATTCTCAATAACAAAATATGTTGGTTTTAGTTCCTTAATTAATTCTAAATATTTTAAAAAAACAATTCCTCTGTTTTCATTAATAGATAATCTTTTTCCAGCTGTACTAAAAGCCTGACATGGGGGCCCACCAACAATTAAATCAATTGTTTCATTTGCTTTCAATCCTGCTTCTCTTCTAATATCTTTTGCTGAATATTTATTTATATCTTCTAATACTTTAACCTTAGGTCTATTCAATTTTATCGTATCCCTGATAAACTTTTCACTTTCACAAGTTAATATGACCTCGATTCCAGCCTTTTCTAAACCAATATCTAAACCCATAGCTCCACTAAAGAAGCTTAAAGCTTTAATTTTCTTCATTATTAGATCTTATATTTTATTCACGTATATTTAAATGAAATTCACTGAGTCAACATGACTCATACTTGGTTTATCCTATTAAGTCTCATGATCAAAATTATTAGAGTTTATTGATAATAAATTCATCATAAGGAATACTAGTCTCGTTATTAGAAAATCTATTAATCATTATTAATCTTAAATAATTTTATTGCCTTTTTCAAAACATTTTTTAGGCTGATTAGAAACAAACATAACTAATAAACATGACTCATGCATTGGATTTCATTCCTTTTCACCCGTTTACGTTTCTTTTCATTGTTCTCCTCTTTACGTAGACCTTTCGATAAGAGAAGGGGTGAAACCATTACTAACTACAAATTACTTTCCCTTAAAAATACAACCAACAATAGGAGTTATGATATATGGAAATAAACGGTATTAATAAATACTGTCATGTAAGCGCTTACATTGCTTATGATAACTGCAGCCCAGTTTACAAACAAACCTTCAAGTTTGAACTCAGTCCAAGCACCCATAACAGCATCATTTGGGAAAAAATAATCAAGATACTCAAGAAAAACGGAATAAATGTGGAGCTTAAATCATGAAGCGGTTCTTAATTTTTGTGTCAGCACACTTATTTTTATTCCTATTAGTCATTGCTTACCAAGCCCAAGCAGATCATGAGGAATGGAATATTAATAAATTTGAAAAGTTAGTTTATGCAAGAGTTTCAGGAGAAGTTACTCATGGAGACTCGCTTAATTTTTTCATCCACATTAACGATGATTGTGACCGGGTTTGGAATACTTTTACATTTTACACCTATGAAAAACCAGGTGATATCAAACAGTTAATAGGTAAGCACATCCCAATAAGAATTAATAACCAAGAAGAAACCGCAGAAGTTGAGGCGGTAACTCCTTTTTTAATGGGTTATAGAGTAATGTTTTCTATAGGCACTTTTGATCTTCAAAAATACATCTACAAATTAAATGATTTTTATAAGGAAGAAAAAAGATTTGAAATTGAAATAATTGATGGAGTTGGCTTTAAAGCAGCTAAATACTTTGACATCCCTAATAATAATTGGAAATTAGATAAACTTGTACCCTCCGTATTAGAAGCACGTAAACTTTGTAAAACTATTGATCAGGTGGGTAGTTAGATAATGTTGAGAATTATTTTACTTATCTTATTATTAATGCCATCCATCTCTAACGCTGATCAAGGTTTGAAAATCTCATGTCTTAATATGAAAGATGTAATCATTGGAAGAAAGCATGACCCTTTAAATTTTACAATGCAAGCTGTAGGACTCGAATACTTTGATAAAGAAAAAGGTGAATTTATTATGATTGAAGCTAACAAATTAGATATTGGTGAAAACCAAGTAACAGCAAGGTTTGCAGATTATGAATTAGGTTTTCAAATGATTGTGTTTGATGGAGATACAAAACCTAGCATGACTATGTCAAAGTACGACTTTAAAAATAATAGGTTCTTAGAACATTATCAGTGTGATTTTGAAACTACCAATATAGAATAAAATCAGATGTCTGGGTGATGGTACTAGCTAATACTATAAAGAATTAATGAAGCCCAACGCGTCGCTGACTACTTATTCAAACTAAGATTTTAAATCATTTTTGTTTTTTTGCTTTCTTCTTTCTAGTAATGATTTTTCCGCTTTACTTAAAGGTGCACCTCCTGCATCTGGTTTAATTGTTTTATAGGGCCATCTATTCTTTGATTTTAATATTGATCCTGTTGATACTTTTGATTTATTTTTTTTTTTGATGGTTAAAAGTGTGTGACCACCAATATAAGATCCTTTTTTACTCATGAACCACGATCACTAAAAGTTTTTTCATTTAGCCTTTTCACTTAGCATATTAACAAAGCTATCAAAAAGTTCTTTATAACCATTCTTTTTGTAATATGAGTTTAAATTTATATATTTTGCATCATCATGATGATAAACGCACAAAGGTATTAAATTTTTAGTATCATTTATATCATCATTTTTTTTTAATATTTTTGCATCTTTAACATTGATTATGTGATGAATTTCAATTCTTCTTTTTTCCCCACATATGAAACATACTTTTGGATCAATGCTTTCACTGTTAAGTTTTGAAATCAAATTTTTTGTATGATCTCTTTGGCCTTTGACATTTAAATTCAAGAAATCAATCAAACTCAGTCTAAGATCTTTTGCATTTATGGTATCAAAAGTTTTGCTCCAAAATTTTCTCGATAAACCATATAATCTTAAGTTTGGCTCACTAAATGTTCCGAATTTATCCATAATTAAAGAATACTTCACGTCAGAGTCTAAATCTTTTTTTGTTAAATCAATGTCGTTTCTTAACTTAAAAACTTCAATCATTGCTTTCAAAAAATTATCTTTTCTATCAAAATAAAGAAATGTATTTGGTTTTTGAAATTGGTATGGAAGGAAATTATTGGGAAATGCTCCACAGATTAAAAATGCTGCTGCATTAAAATTTTTCCAATAGATATCCTTTTTAACTCTATCTAGAGCATATGTATAAAGTGCTGAATACTGACCTTTAAAAATCTTATGATTTTGGGAGATTTTTTTTGGGAGATGTTCATCAATTTTATATTTTAAAATTTCTGTAATTAGATATTTTGTATATCGAAAAGCTCTTTCATCATTTAAATATGAAGAGTTAAATGAATTATTTATATCTCTTAACTTTTGAAACTTAAGACATAACCGAAAAAAATTAGAGTTTGATAAACCTAATCTCTTACCTAAAACTTGGGGAGGATAATTATCTATATCCTTAACTGCTTTCATTAAAATTTGGTGCCAATCTAAATACCTTTTTTTCATTATAATAAACCCAAAACCACGATCCCTAAAAGTTTTTTCATTTAATAATCTATCTCCACAATGTTACCCGTCTCACCATTTCTAAAGTAATCAAAAATTCTTAAAATCATTCTATTTTTATCTAGTTGGGTTTTTCTTTCCCTATAAACAATAAACTCTAAAGTTTGTGGATACAAGATTGAACTAATAGATGTATAATGACCTCCTAAGTATTGGCCACCACCATTTAACTCTAGATCTTCAACGATATCTTCTAATTTTCTTTTGTCTAAATTAAATTTTTTTATAACAGGTTGATTATTTGGCTCTCTAAAAGCAGTTTCAAGAACTTCATCAAAAACTTTGCTTCTAGCCTCAACACGAGCAGTTGATAAAGCTTCAAAAGCACTTGTTTGAGCAGTAAGTGAGTACTTTAGATATTCCTTTGTTAGTCTTTTAATCTTGGAAGATTTTTTGAAGCTTCTGAATATTTCTTCAAACATTTTAATCATTTTTTCATTAATCTTGGATTAGTTTCAATATAATTTTTTTGCATGAGGGCTCTTTCTTTTGAACTTTTATTAGATTTTAGTGCATTTAGGTAAATTTGATCTATGAATTTAATCCAATCTTTAGGGCTAGGAAGTTGATCTAAACTTAAATGATTAATTTTAATATTTTTGATTTGTTTTGCAGGAGGGCAAAAGTTTTTTTTACTTTCATTAATATTTTCAGTTACAGGCATCAAATTATAATAAACATTCAATCCACAAACATCAGCCTCATCTTCAAATGTTATACCTTTTAAAGGGACAATATGGTCTATATGAAAAGTTGAATTATATAAAGTTTGTAGTTTTATTCCTATATCATAAATATATTTTGTTTTATCTTCATCATTCCATTTTGGTGTAGCTTGCCTGACCCGTTTTCTTCTTTTTGATGAATCGTATCTACTATAACTTTTACCTAATGCAGTTTTTTTCCAAATTTGATTTTTTTTATTTTTTTCAGCCTTTTTTTCTGGAGAAATAGATACATATTTTTCACTTTGCTGTTTCAGTATGCTCTCTTTATATTTTTTATATCTTTCAGTAGATCTATCTTTTATTTTTTTATCATTTGTTGAATAATATTTCTTGAGATATTCTTTTGAAGGCCTGTGTTTTATTTGTGTAATTTTACCTTTAGGAGTTTTGTTGTATCTGGCTGATACTATTTTTCTTTTCTCTGATTTATTATATTTAATTAAAGATTTTTTTCTTCCTTCAGCTCTACATATATCGGAGCAATATTTGCCTCTTTGTGTGAAAATCTTACTACATATGATGCAAGCATGTTTCATATAGTAATGTTACCCATGAACCAACACTACCAAACCTCAAATCAAGTGTCTAGGTGATGGAATTAGGGTTAATTATCTGTAATTACAGTTGCCTTTAGCTGTTATCTTTTAATTATCCTATTACCTTTATTTAAAAATATTTTATTCCAATTAGTTTCCCAAATAGAAATGATTTTATAATTTTCTTTTTTAAATAGTTTTTCACGTTTTTTTGTATTTTTATAAAGAAATCCAAAAGTTAATCCATTACTTCTATTAATACCTTTAGGCTTGAACTTCTTGGGATTTCCATGCCAATAGTCTCCATAAAATTCATAAACAACTTTATTAATAGGATCAAAGCCATCTACATAGTAGTTTGTATTATTTAGTTTAATCGTCACCTCTCTATGGTTTCTATCGTTAGGTATTTTTAAATAATCAAGCCAAGAATTTTGCATTATCCTCATTCTTCGTCCACATGTAGTGCATCCTCTTTTTAAGGTTGTATGATTGTGCGGTATAATAAAAAAAGGCCCACATTTTTTACATATAATTTCAACTGGGACATCACTGTCTTTCCAAACTAAATTTTTATAATCAAATTTATTTCCATGTACTTTTTTTGAACTTTTAATGAAAATTTCTCTAGTAATTCTTCTACTTGTATTTCCTTGTTTAATTTTTGCACAATCGTTACATCCATGACCGCTTAAATGATCTCTTGGAACTTGAGTAAATACACCATGAATTGAACAAATTATATTTATCTTAATACGATCTCTAAAGTATTGTGTTTTGGAATAATCATAAAAATTGTTGTGAATTTTTTTTGCTTTTTTTATGAATTCTTTAGTGTTGGATGAATTTTTTTGTCCTATTGTTTTGAGCCCACAATACTTACAGCCTTGTGGCCTTGTTTTATGCATATGATTAGCTGGTGTTAATTTGAATTCACCATGTATTGGGCAAATTATTATAATTTTCTCATGTTGGTTTTCAAATTGATGGCTCAATGAATAATCATATTTACCTTTATGAACTTTTAGTGCTTTAAGAATAAAATCTTTAATTTTCATTCTTTGTTTCCAAGAGGAATGTTCTGAAAAACAAGTTTTACAACCACCCGAAACATATCTCATGTGATCTTCGGAAGTTATCTTAAGTCTTTTGTTGTGCTTTTTACAAACAATGTTTGAAGGTATATTTCTTCCGTTATACTTAAACTTTGTATAATCAAATTTACTTTTATGTTTTGATTTAAATTTTTTTAATATTTCATTCAAAGATAATTTTTTTGTCATACAATTAATTTTTCATAATATTGGGTGATGCAGAACACCACCCATATTCATATTAGTTAATAGTAGTTTTGACTGGATACTCACAATTAAATCGAAGTTGCTCAATTACTTTTCTTTGGTAATCATCAATTCTAATGTTTCTATGAGCAGACTTACCTTTTGTGATAAACCCCATTTTAAAAAGCTCACTTACAATCTTACCTGCTCTAGCTCTAGAAAATCTAAATCTTCTGGCTACTTCTACAAAGGTTGGTGAGTAATGTTTAGCTAGCGAAAATGCTAGAATATGTCTCAACACATCAAATTTAATTTTACTTAAATAAATGTATTGTTCTGTTGGTTTGTCTTCTTGGTTAAATGTATTATTTAACATTTTGTTCTCCATCTGTTAATTTGTACTAAAGCAGTACATGCTAGTGAAGCTCCTTGTTGATGAAGTAATTAATATACGAATGAAGAAAAAGTTTTTCAATAAAAATACGACAAAGAGCAGTTGACTGCTAATCAATTGGCAATCCTAAATTCATGTTGGAAAATCTATATTATTATTTTTCATGTTTCTTATATGTTTCCCATTCTAAAAAATAAATGCACTCGTTGAGTGAGTTGAGAATTTTTATCAAAGTTTTTCTTAAATTGAATCTATATAATCTTTAGCTCATCGAGATTGATTTCAAAATATTCGTTATAATTTTCAAAAAAAAATTGCCATAATATTTTTGAGATTTTTTTCTAGAGCTTTTTTATTGCGAACGTATGTTCAACTCTAACTCTAAAGGTATATATTATTGATTGTAGCTTCTGAAATAGGGTCTCCCCCCTCTTTATTTTAAAGCTTAAAGTGAAACACTCTACCTCCCCTAGAAGGTACCACCGTTCATAGTCGAGCATTGCGAGAATGCGGGAGGCAACAGCCGACCGCTACTTAAATCCAACCCTGCAGAAGTGGCGAATAAGAATCCTCCTTCAATAGTTGGAATTGAGTTGGAATCTTCGTTTGATAAGTGAATCCTAGAATGCTAGAATAACCTCAATATTGGTCGTGTAGATCGATTAGCGAAGAGCAGTCAGAGGGCACCGGGTAACAGAACGCCCCTTAATAACTAATCTACGTTGATTCTATTATCTTTTTTTAATTTTAAGAGCAGACACTAAATAGCAGACACTTTTCAATAAATGCTATTAAATAAGGGTTATTAGTAAAGTGACCGAGTTACAGAACTCCCCTCTTTTATAGTTGATAACTAAAAAAAATATCTGGAGAGTGGTGTTTAAATCTTAATTTAAATTTATTAGTCCAATAGAAGCAGTATTTTCCATAAATAAATACAATTTATTATCTTTAATTCTTAAATCTCTAACTCTTTCAAATACTTCAATTCTATCTGAATTAATTATTTCTCTTTGTTTATTTAATTCAAAAAAGTAGAGAGATGCATCTTTCAATGAACTAATCACATAATTATTTTTTCCAATTTTAACTATTTCTGAAATAGCTATTGATGGAACAAATGACTTAAGTGGTTCAATAAATCCATATTCACTATGTGAATTATATAATGGATATTTTTCATATTTTTTTTTATCCGATCCACCATAATGTTTACCAGCAGATGAAATTGGCCAACCATAATTTGGTATTTTATCTTTACTTTTTTTGTCAACCTCAATTAAATTAATTTCATCACCACCAAGTGGTCCGTGTTCTGTTTCTAATATAAAATTATTTTCTTTATCAAAATATAAACCTTGAGGGTTTCTATGACCCATTGAAATAATTTCATATTCACTATTTTTGATATTAATTTTAATTATTTTTCCATTTACACTTTGATTATCTTGGGCAAGATACCTACTTTTGTAATCACCGATCGATAATAAAATATGATTATCATCAAAAGGAATTATCTTGCCACCAGATTGATGAGCAGTAAACTCTTTATCAATATTATTTACTGAATGAATACATTTTATAGGTGAAAATAATTTTCTAAATTTAATAGTTTCATAATTCATATCTCCATAGATAATACTTGTATTCCAACAATCTTCTTTGATTTCTTCCGTTAAAGAAATAAAAACTTTATTATTAAAGATGGATATATCTTTTAATGAAAATGTATTTTTTTTTCTAAATTGGTTTAGACCTATAAAATCATTAATATTATTTTTTATTTGTTTAAAATTTTCTTTATCATCATCAAGATTTTTTCTAAATGCCAAAACACCACGAGAAGAAAGAATGAGTATATTGTCTTCATAAAAATCAATGTAACCACTTCCAGGATACATATTTGATATTCCAAAATAAAACCCTGACATTAATTGATATTTATTTAAAGTTAAATTGTTCAACAGTTTAATGGTTTTCATTTTTTTTATCTTGATATCACTAGCACTTTCTTTTTTACTTAATTCTAAATTTAGAGCATCAATGTTTTGAAGTGCCTGCTTTTGTAAAAGGTATTTTTGTTTTATTAAAGAGTATTTTTTGTCTAGTTGAGATATCAGTTTGTAAGGAAAGATATATTTTGTTATTAATGTTTTTTGTTCTTTATTTAGTAATGATTTTAAATACCTAAATTTATCCTTTCCAATTGTTAAATTTATAAAAAAATAACCACTTATAATAATTATGCTTATTAAGAATATTAATTTTTTAATGTTTAAATTTTTAATCACCATCCATTTTCCATGTATAACTAAATTCATTATTGCAGGCCGCATAACCATTCACAGTCAAGAGCAAGAAAACAACGAGGATCGATAAGAGTTTTTTCATTTATTTTTAAATCCTTCACTTACCCACTTAAGTACAAAATATAAAGGTATAGGAATAAATGATATAAAATCAGTTAAATAATTGCATGAAATAAAATTTTCAATGAATGAGTTAGCAGGATTGTATTTAATTTCATAATTAGAATGTAATTCACCTACACACATTCCAAGACTAATCTCATCTAAGAAATAAACAAACCATACACAGCTTAAAACTATATAAATTCTCAAAGCTCCTGAAATATTTTTCATCTAGGATTTATTTTATTAAATATTTTAGAATCTATAAAGCTATCAGCTTCAGATAAGAGTTTTTTCATACTATCTATAACGTTATAATTTTCGAAAAAAAATTGCCATAATATTTTTGAGATTCTTGTTTTATAAGTTTTTTATTGTGAGCTTATGTTCAGCTCTAACTCTATAGGTGTATATTATTGATTGTAGCTTCTGAAATAGGGTCTCCCCCCTCTTTATTTTAAAGCTTAAAGTGAAACGCTCTACCTCCCCTAGAAGGTACCACCGTTCATAGTCGAGCATTGCGAGAATGCGGGAGGCAACAGCCGACCGCTACTTAAATCCAACCCTGCAGAAGTGGCGAATAAGAATCCTCCTTCAATAGTTGGAATTGAGTTGGAATCTTCGTTTGATAAGTGAATCCTAGAATGCTAGAATAACCTCAATATTGGTCGTGTAGATCGATTAGCGAAGAGCAGTTAGAGGGCACCGGGTAACAGAACGCCCCTTAGCAAATCTAACGTTAATAAGTATAATCTTGAAATGATTCTAATAAAAAAATTTTTTTTTATAATTTTTTTATCTATTTTTCTTCAAAATTGTTCAACAGCAATTAAAGTAGTTGATACAACAGCATCTGCAGTTGTTAATGTTGTAAGCACCACTATACACTATACGACATGTCCAATTACTAAGAAAAAATGCTTTGATTAATTTATAAATTTAGTGAGGTCAGGTTTGAAATACTTGGGTCCTTTCATAACTTTTCCAGATTCGTTATAAATGGGCTTACCATCTTCACCCAACTTACTCATATTTGAGCTTTGCACTTCTTCAAAACATTGATCAAGATCAATACCAAATGCATGTCCAGCACCATAAGTTACGTACAAAATATCTGTTAAAGCATCAGCAACCTCTAAAAGATCTTTATTTTCCATTGCTTCTTTAAGCTCTTCTAGTTCCTCTCTGATTAAATCATACCTAAGACTATTAATCTTATCAGAGCTAAAAGATGGCTTAGTTTTGACTTCTTGACCAAAGGTTTCCATAAAAGTTTTTACTTTGTTAAAATTTGACATTTAGCTCCTGTAAGTTTTTAAAAATTAATATATAAGTATATTAAATTACTAATTATATATTAATCAATGAAATTAAGAAAAGAATTTGACAGCATTGGAAGTATCAACGTACCTAGTGATAAATATTGGGGTGCATCAACTCAAAGATCTAACAAGTTTTTTAATATTGGAAAAATTTTAGTTAATATTTCAATAATAAAATCTATTGCAATCATTAAAAGATCTGCTGCTTTAGTGCATTACAAAGAAAAACAGATCAATAAAAAAATTACCAATTCAATAATTAAAGCTTCAGATGAGGTTATTAAAGGAAAATTAGATGAAAATTTTCCTTTAAAGGTTTGGCAAACAGGTTCTGGCACACAAACTAATATGAATGTTAATGAGGTAATTGCAAATAGAGCAATTGAAATATTAGGTGGAAAAAAAGGTTCAAAAAAACCAGTTCATCCAAATGATCACGTGAATAAATCTCAATCAACAAACGATGTTTTTCCAACAGCTATGCATATATCTGTTGCTCAAGAGGCTATATTAAAACTATTACCTAATTTAAAAATTTTAGAAAAAGAGTTAGCAAAAAAATCTAAAGAATTTAAAAATATTATTAAAATTGGTAGAACTCACTTGCAAGATGCAACACCATTATCACTTGGGCAGGAATTTTCAGGCTACCAGGTACAGCTTAAAAAATGCATTGAGAGAATAGAGCTTGCACTTAAAGAAATTTATTTTTTAGCACAAGGTGGAACAGCTGTTGGGACAGGTATTAACTCTAAAAAAGGTTTTGATAAAAAAATTGTTAAAGAGATTGCTAAATATACTAAAATCCCATTTATACCAGCTCCAAACAAATTTGCAGAACTTGCAGCTCACGATTCTATTGTAAATTTTTCAGGTACACTAAATACTTGTGCTGTTGCATTAATGAAAATATCAAATGATGTTAGATTTTTAGGTTCAGGACCTCGTGCTGGATATGGTGAGTTAATATTACCAGAAAATGAACCTGGTTCATCCATTATGCCAGGAAAAGTTAATCCTACTCAATGTGAGGCGGTAACAATGGTTTGTGCCAAAGTAATAGGCAATCATACTGGAATTACAGTTGCTGGATCGCACGGACATTTTGAGTTGAATGTATTTAAGCCAATGATTGCTCATAATATACTTCAGTCAATAGATCTTATTGCAGATAGTACTAAAAATTTTGCGATTTATTGTGTTAAAGGAATTAAAGCTAACAAAAAAAGAATTAAAGAGCATTTGGACAATTCATTAATGCTAGTAACAGCACTAGCGCCACATATCGGATATGATAATGCAGCAAAAATTGCAAAGACAGCTTTAAAAAATGGCACAACCCTAAAACATGAAACTTTAAAAACTGGCCTTGTTGATGAGAAAGACTATGAGAAAATAGTAGATCCTAAAAAAATGATTTACCCCTCATAAAGATCAATTAATTCGTTCAGCAATTTTCTGCTTTTAGTTAGATTGTTAGAATTATTATCAATAAAACCTTCAGCTATATTATTAAATTGATCACTCACCCCATTATCATCTATCTTAATATTTTTAAATGCAATTTCATTGCTCAAAAAATCATAAATTATATTTAACTTAATATTTTTTATATTTTTTCTTGATTTCTTATTAGTGTTTAAAAAAGAAAATAATTCATCAGTATCTTTAATATCTATTGATAAATTAGAAGTTAAAATTAATTTATCATTTTCTAAAAATAAATCACTATTAGAGATTTCCATTGAACCAATATTGTTATTGATAAATATCGAGTTATCAAAACTTATTTTGCCACTTAAAACTCTCAACTCTAGTTTAGCTTTATTAAAAATTTCATCTTTTTTTGTAGATTCAATATTTACTAAAGTGTGTACGCTAATATTTTCATTAAATAATAAACCTGATTTAATGAATTCATTGATGATAGAATTTGGTATAAATATATTAGAAATTTTATAATTATATAGATCAATTTTTAAATTTAGATCGAATGGATTTATTGCTAGTTGTCCATTATAATCTACTTTAGAGTTATAAACTCTAGAACCATCTGACTGAAATATTACTATTTGATCTTTAATATTGTATTTCGTATTAATATTTGAGCTTAAAATAGAAATATTATTTATTCCACTACCTATGTCTTTGTCTTTTTTAAAAAATTTATTTATAAACTCAAGTTTAAGATCAGGAGCTTTCATCACAATTTTTTTTTGTAAATCAAGTGTATTTTGATATTTTAGTTTAAAAGGTATATTAAAAACTTCACCATTTAAATCCAAGAGATTAAATAAATTTTTCTCATCAAAAAATAAAAAAGTATTAGAGATTTTAATAATTGAAATTACTTCATTTAAATTGTCCTTGAAAAAAATATTACTATTATTAATTTTAATTTTTTTTCTAGAAAATTTATTTTCACTTTTTTTATAAAGTGTTTTAAAATTATCTTTTAATAAAGAAAAATTTGCTTCTTCAATAACTACTTCACTTATTCTAATGTTATCTTTATTGAAAAAATTATTTTGACTAATATAAACATTTAATTTTTTGATCTCTGCTAAAGCAGTTTTTGTGTCTTTGATTAAATAATGAGGCTTTGGTAAAATACGATAGGAAATATCAAATGAATTGCTTAGATTTATATTAAATTCATCACTTAATTTGGTTACAATTTTATTTTGTACCCAATTTTTGTCATATAAAAGAGGTATCGATAAATAAAAAATGTAGATAAATAGTACAACAATTACAGCTATTATGTATTTACTAAAGTTGCTGACATGAAACTTATCATTTGTTTTATTTTCAACTTTGAATATTGTCCTTTTAATAAAGTTATTAAAGTTTTTAACAATTTTTTTCATAAATTTTGTTGAAGGTTAAATATCTTATAATGAAATTTAAAAAATGATAAACTCTGAATATTTAAACAACCTTAATAATGCTCAAAAAGAAGCTGTTTTATATCTTGATGGACCGTTACTAATTGTTGCAGGAGCCGGATCTGGAAAAACGAAAGTTCTCACTTCAAGAATTGCTCACATAATCAATGAAAAAAAGGCTTTTCCAAATCAAATCTTATCAGTAACTTTTACCAATAAGGCTGCAAAAGAAATGCAAAACAGAGTAAGCTCTATATTAAATTCAGAGGCTATAGGGCTTTCGTGGCTTGGGACCTTTCATTCTATATGTGCAAAGCTTCTCAGAAAACATGCACCTGCGGCTGGATTAACTTCTAATTTTACAATTATTGATACAGATGACCAGGTAAGATTAATCAAAAATATATGTAAAGCTGAAAATATTGACATAAAACAATTAGCCCCAAAATTTATTCTTTCAATAATTGATAGATGGAAAAATAAAGGGTTTTATCCAGAAGAAGTTGTTATCAATAAAAATGATATTTTTGAGAGAACTATACTCCCTCTTTATAAAATTTATCAACAAAAGTTATTAGATTTAAATGCATGTGACTTTGGAGATTTAATTTTACACGTGGTTAAAATTTTAGAAAAAAACCAGGATATAAGAAATATTTATTCAAATAATTTTAAATATATACTTGTGGATGAGTACCAAGATACTAATTATATACAAAGTAGGTGGCTTAACTTACTCTCAGAAAAACATAAAAATTTGTGCTGTGTTGGAGATGATGATCAATCAATTTACAGTTGGCGTGGAGCAGAAATAAAGAATTTCCTAGAATTTGATCAAGTATATAAAAATTCAAAAGTAATAAGATTAGAAGAAAATTATCGCTCCTCACAAAATATATTATCTGTTGCTTCAAATCTTATAGCTAATAATCAAAACAGAGTTGGAAAAACCTTAAAGACAACCATGGAGGAAGGAGACCTTGTAAAACTTAATTGTTTTAAAAATGGAAAAGATGAAGCAATAGGAGTTTCTGATGAAATTGAAAAAAAACTCAAAAAAAAATATTCGTTTAATAATATTGCTATTTTAGTTAGGGCTATTTTCCAGACAAGAGAGTTTGAAGAAAGATTTTTAAAAATTGGTTTACCTTATAGAATTCTTGGTGGTACAAAATTTTATGAAAGAGCAGAAATTAAAGATTGCGTTGCCTATTTAAGATTGATTCACCAACCAAAAGATGATTTGGCATTTGGTCGAATAGTGAATAATCCTAAAAGAGCAATTGGTGAAAGTACTATAAAATTAA
>Ga0209383_1000694_pt1 | contig 22745 bp, 34 predicted proteins | sample CoawatmetaG02DNA_FD_187510 | JGI IMG/M metagenome (GOLD analysis project Ga0209383, IMG submission 187510) | Marine microbial communities from the West Antarctic Peninsula - Coastal water metaG029-DNA (SPAdes) (version 2) | ecosystem: Environmental > Aquatic > Marine > Coastal ... | reverse complement strand
TCATCTGCTTGATGACCTATGCGCCGAGAGGGATGCGATCATTGATTTAAGGGAGTGGGACTCGGATTGGGAGAACTACGCAAAGTTCATTAACAGCCTAGAGCCAACAGAAGTCCTTGTGTGCGCTTACAGCTGGGGAGGGGGCTTTGGTATGCCTGAGCTAACAAAGCGCCTTGTGGCCCCCGTAACGTGCGTTCTATGCGATCCTGTCTATCGCAGCAAAACTGTATTAGGTCGATGGGCGGCATTTTGCGATTGGAAGATTGAAGTTCCGAAGAACGTAACCGTAGTGAAGCACTTTATACAGGAAGCCAAGTGGTGGGAGCTAGACGGAGATCGATTGAAGGGCGGAAAGTCTTTATGCCAGCCAACTATCCTTGATTATACTCACACTGATATCGACAACTCTGACGAATACCACAAGGCAGCAGTGATGGTGGCGAAGGAATACTTACTGAAATAACAGCCTTGACAAGCTTGATACACTAATAACAGACATGAGCACATTTACACTAGCAGGGACATCACTAGACGCAAAGAACAATCCAGCCTACGTAGGTCGGTATATGGTCTTCCGTGTCACTTCGGTTGGATCAGACACTTCGGGCGGTGCTTCGTATCCACGAGAGTCGGTTGACATGCTGATTGCTGCTGATGGCACATTTAGTGGTGACTTGTGGGTAAATGGTGATTCTGGCATCGAATGTCTATATGAGGTCATCGAGCCTTCTGGTCAGCGCATTGAGTTCATCTTCCCGTCATCCGTAGATGGAACCACTGTTCGCTATGAGTTTGCGCTCGAGAACTACCTATCGAGTGCTTCTGCGGCTCAACAGACTCCAGCTTTGGCAACTCACATCGCAGATCAAGGCAACCCCCATGTAGTGACACCATCTCAGCTTGGTCTAATAATTGGGACCGATGTTCAAGCATACGATTCAACCATTTTAGTTGATGCTGACATTAGCTCTACGGTTCAAGCTTACAACTCAATCCTTGATACCGTTGAGACGACCATTACGGACATAGACACCGCCGTCCCTACTAGCGGTGCTGTCGTGGACTACGTTACAGCAGCATCATCTAGCTCTCAAGTTATTGTAACTCAAGCTAGTGACCTGTCGGGAACACTTGATCCCACCAAGACTTACTTCATCGACGGAATCATCGACATGGGCAGCACGTCCATTGAGGTTCCATCGGGAGGACTGAGCTTAACTGGATCAACCTTCGACATATCTAAGCTTATCTCATCGGCCGAGACATACACTATGTTCACATCGCCAGTCGGCGGCAGCGGTAACTTGCTGGGTCGAGACTTGGCTATGGAGGTTACTGCTCCAGGATCACAGGTATTCAACCTTGTCAGTGTCACTGGATTTGAGGCATTTGAATTTGCGCGTGTCAACTGGAATGATTGCACATCCCTCGGAACGATTGACAACTATCGCCAAGGTCTTGAGTCTGGAACGGGTCGCTTTGGTGGCACTCCAAACCTTACACTAAAAGGCGCATGGGTGGGTGGATATTTCATCGGGACATCAATCGTCCGATCACTTGACGCTGGCATGACTGGAGCACTCTACCAAGCTGGTGTGGGGTTCACGATGGCATCTCGCTTCCGCAGTAATCAGAACATTGACTTGCCAGCAAGTGCTGCCTTCATTGACTTTACTACATCAAACTTTACCAACCCATCTACCTTACAGTTAGAGGGTTGCATTATCTCTCGCGGTGGAACCTCTGACTCCACGGACCCTAACATCACACCAAACGTGGCGGCATCAGATCTCGCATCAAACTGGGTGGGAAATATCGGCATAGGCAACACATTCGTCGGCGGTCGATTAACGGTTGCCACGGACACTCCGACCGTCATCAACACCATCGACGTATTTGAGACGATCATAGCGACAACTTGGACAGCGGACTTGTTGGAACACTTCGACGATCTTGCTATTGACACCGATGGTCGTGGTCTACGACACCTAGGAAACGTCCCGAGATATTATGAAATAAGCGGTGACTTGGTGGTGGATGGGCCTCCTAATGATGAGGTTACAGTCAAGGTCATGAAGTATGACTCAAGCGCAACGACAACTGTTGACATTTACTCTCAAACTCGCCAAATAAATAGCATAACTGGAACTAGAGATGTTGCGTTTTTCTCGATACCATCAGTTATTGAGTTGGATCAAAATGATTACGTTTACTTGGAAATCTCCAACTCAACATCCACTGGAAACTTGACGCTGGAAGGCGGATCAGTCTTCTCGGTTAAAAAACGATAAACTCAATTAATGGCTACACAAGGAACAGATAATCTCGTCATCGTTGACAACATGCCCTCAGTTGAAAAGCTGTGGAATGGTCGCTACCGCCTTGAGTTCTTTTGCAAGATACAGAACCCGAATGAGGGCTGGTATTCGGATAGCATTGACAAGTGGCTTCCGTCGTTCGGAGCATTGCAAGATGCTGACTTTGCTGGCGAGGGATGGTCTACACGTGACGGCGAGGCATATCCAGACATGCGGCTCGTCGAATGCGAGGCTAAGTATATTGCCCCATCCGAGACACACCTCGTTACACTCACTTACGAGACCCTCACAGCCTCTTGGGTAGCCGAGAAGGACGAAGACATAGATTACGAGCTAAACGGTCTTCAGCGGGTCAGCAGGACGTTTGTAGCCCTACCAGGGACATCCTACACTAAGGTTGTAGGCACTGACACGATTACAGTTGGCGGAGACACCCTCACGCTCGGAGCATTTAAGATTGAGGAGACTGACGCAACGTGGTCGTTGACCGAGACATGGCTTGAGAGTGGTATACTTAACGTGCAGAGAAGATCGGAATCCGAGGGGGTGTATCGCGTAACAACAACATTCTTGGGAGAGGGAGCACCCGTGATTGGGCCTATTATTGCTAAGGTCGAGGATAACTACGAGGGACTTAAAACAACAACCGTTGTGTCTATGCAGGACGCTGGTGGTTCATCGCTAGTCTCTGGAGAATCACAGCCCGTCGCAAGCCACTCAAACTTGAGTGAGTTTTCGTATCCAGGGGTTGTCACAATAAGTTCCGAAACCCTAACAGGTCTTAACGGAACCTACACATTTAGGGCTAAAGATTTTTCACTCAAACCGCCAGTGGTAGCGAGGGTTGCAGCTACGATTAAAGTTTCATTTAAACCCACGAGCGCAATATCATACACAGCAACTGATGGGCTATGGAACCCCACGACTTGGGCTGAAGGGTTTTCGAGGGGCATAGGTTGGAATTACAGCCCGTTCTCAATCTCTAGGGGATTTCGTGGTTATCGGATTGACCACGACGCTACCAACGGTTACTCCGGTTACGGGATCCCTGGCACTCTTAACATTTTTGATATGATTTCAGGTAAAAGGATATTTGGCAGTACCACGTACTCCATTGCAGTGAGCGGGGGGCCAGAAAATCCAGATGGAAATCAATACACCTTGGACTATTCCGTATCACTAGCATTTGAAGATGTTGGTGGCACTCCTTACTATAAACACAAGGAAATTGTGGCTACAATACCAACACAGTAAATTCATTATGAACAATCGTAGTAATTCAAGTGAAGTTGATAATAGTCAAAGTTTAGGTGACCGTGATTCCGCATCCAAGGCTCGTGCCGCTGCGGGTAATTTGCGAAGGGAACGTCGAGACAAGTCCAAGTGGCTTAAAGACAGATACAAAGAAACCCTAAGATCCCTCGACAACACAGCGGATAAAAGGGAACTGAAAGAGCAATACAAGTCTGCCATCTTAGACCTTGATACTAGCCTAGAGTCAAATAAATCTGGAGCTGGGAGTACGATTCAAGACGATGGTATAGATAATGTGGATTCGTCAGTTGGCGGTGGCGGCGACGGTGGTATTCCAGATGGCTACGTTGAAACTAATGTAATCCTTTGCGTCAACGGCGGGCCTGTTTACGGTCAATTTTTGTTCAAGGAAACAATATAATGCCATTCGCAACACAATTTAATGCACTAGGAGCAGGCAACGGGTTTCCGTTTTGCCCGACGAAGGTTGATGTCTCCACTCTCCCGTCCGACTGGGCGTGGACAACGTTCAGTGGTGTCAATGCAGACAACTACACTAGCTTCAGCGGGGCAGCTCTAGACCAAAAGATAAACGAATCCTTTGTAATCGCCATGAAACTCTACTGGAACAAGTTTAGGTCAACTGGATTCCAGGCTCAATCAAGCGGCAGCGCATCGGAGTACACTTCAAGGTTTCAGCCCACGGATGGATTTTCCAGAACTTGGAGCCAGAGTATGTCTGGCATGACTAGTGACAATGCAATTGACGCTGGAACTCTGGAGCCAATGAAAAGAGTGTGCGGATCGGGTCAACCTGAAGTCAGGAAAAGGGAAGACATTGACGGCACAGATCAAGATGGCGATCAAATTGATGTCGGGAACTTGTTTCTCTTAAATAGACTTGGCACGATCACTCGTGTTTATAACGAAGATAAGTTCCTTGGGTATTCTTTTCCATTGTCCAGTTACTTTGCCATGTCCGCAGAATCGAACGTATCAACGCTTGATGCCATTGGATCCTGCCAAGTGGTATCCGCTAGTGGAATGCAATCACCACCAGATGTTAATGAAACTTTTGAGAAAATCAACACTAGATACGTAACCATAGATGGCATTCACTTCGTTTCTAGGGTGTCTGGAGCTATCAACGAACTTCCCGATCCGAGTGCAAATGACGGCTACTCTGGTTACCGCAACAACCCATCAATAACTCTCACGTCTGGTGGCGCAAGTATATCTTATAGTTACGGCTGGACATACACTGAGTCCGACGACCCAGCGTGCGATCTAGGCGGCCGCTTTTGCTTTGACAGATTCCGAGAAATTGACTTCTCATGCAGCGTGACGCAAGCCACTCAAAACATATTCTACACCTACTAATTTGACACCCGTGTTACACTTAACTCACTAATATACAACATTATGGCATCTCCAGAAGAACTACTAGAACAGATTAGACTTAAATCGCAACAGCCCAATGCCAATGGCTTTACGGGTGGGCAAGGCGTATTGCCTGCTACTGAGAACCCGTTTGCAGTGCAGACAGGGGTAGCACCACAGGCTCCCGTTGTTGGCCCTACAATCGCCAATGAGCAGGCTGCAATCCCACAGATGACACCAGAACTAGCTGCACAGCGAGAAGCTGCACGAGGCCCTATGGAGGACAGTAGCTTCCTCGGTAACATTGGTTCGCTGTTTCAGTCAACGGATAGCGGTCAAAGGCTGGCAGGTGGTGCTGAAGGGCTTGCTGGTGGAGTAAGTTCACTATCCCAGTCAGCATTTGATTCTGCCGTCACACAGCCAGTTCAAGCAGCATCCGACTTGGTTAGTCAAGTAACTGGAGGAAATGTAAACCTCTCGTCACCAGCATTACCAGAAGGAGCGGTTGCCAGCGCACAAGAAACAACTGGAAGTCCAGTGACTACCGTAGACCAATTCAATGCTTTCATGAAAGGCTTGAACGAGGAGGCAGCGGCACAGCAACCTTCAACTCCAGGAGCAACCACGGGAGCTGTCCAACCAGCAACTCAGCCAGCCACTGCGAGTGGTTCTCAGATCCCTAAGTTTGGCGAAGATGGATACAAGTTTGCAGAGCGCGGTTCACCGCAGGACTTTTTCCTTGCACAGACTAACGAGGGAACTCAAGCACTTAGCCAAGAGCAAATTGCGCGTGGACAAGCATACGCGCAGCAGCAGGGTATGAACTTCGATCCAACAACTGGATTTTCCAGTGCCGCACCCACCGATCCCCAAGCCCCCGCACCGCAACAAGGTGGAAACTTTGGTCTAGCTGGATTTACCCCTCAATTTGAAGGTCAAACACCCTCGCAGTTTATGCGTGGTGAAGATACCGCAGCAGATACAACATTCCAAGGAACAGACTTCCAAGGTAGGTTGCAACAGTTTGCATCACCAGAAGCGCGCCAAGCCAACATTGAGGAAGGTCAAGCAAGCTTTGTACAAGCATCCGCTGATCGTGAAGCGCGTCAAGCAGCTCGCCCAGACTTTGGGGCAGCTATCAGTGACCGTGACCGTCGCGCAGCAAGTGGTGAAGGTATCAGCACAGCAGACCGCAAAGATATGGCTAAGGCTAATATGCGTGGTGCTAGTGCTAGTGACATCGCTCGCGGCAATAAGATTGCAGATGAGCTTGGTGTTGATTTGAAGACTGGCGAGTCGCTCACAACTGGAACTACAGCTAAAGATATTGCGGAAACCGATAAAATTAAAGCGGAGACCCTTAGTATTCTGAGTGAAGTAGGGAACAAGGGGACTGAACTAAACCTATCCCCAGCAGAACTGGCGCGGGACAAGGCGGCGGGAGGGACACTAAATAAGTGGAATGACTCTGGTCGATCAACAATTCAGTCTAACATCAACACGCTCAACGAGGTCATAACTGGTCTTGAAGACGGCAACATTAAGACTCGCGGTTTTATTGACGCACTTCCGTTCGGAGCAGATTGGGCGAGAGCCATAATGAATCCAACTGGAGCTGATGCCAAGGACAGGGTTCAAGGTGTCATCTTTCAGACACTAAAGGAAACCCTTGGAGCGCAGTTTACGGAGAAGGAAGGCAAGAGGCTTGTTGAAGCATCCTACAACTCAATGCTTAGCCCAGAAGCTAATGCAGCTAGGTTGCGTGACTATACCGCTGGGCTAATGAAAGCGTCTGAAGCTCGCGAATCTCAGATGAGATACTTGCAGGAAAATAAAACACTCGCTGGATACCAAGGGCCATCACCTGCGGGCGTAATGTCTCAGGTCGGCTCTGGTGGGGCAGGTGGCTCCCCAATCAAGGGGGACGTAGACGACAAATCACTAGACGGAGCACTCTTATAAAATATGGCTACATTACACCAACTTCAAGAAGGACTATTTGCCGCTAAAGATGCTGGCGAGACGGAGCGTCAGCAGAAAATATCTGATGCTATTCGTCAACACCCAACATTCCAAAAGCAGAGCAAAGACAAGCTCGCAAAGGGGTTTAATGCCCTAGATGGCGACGAGCGCAAGGCTCAAATCGCAAAGCACACCGCTCGATCCCTAGGCATTCACGAGAAAGACCTTGACGCTGAGCGCGGCATGGGCGGCATTGGTCGCCTACAGTTCAAGGCGCAACCTACGGATGACGACAAGTTGAAGTTCCTTGAAAAAGCTTACGGGCGCGGGAATCTCAATGTGGCTAACATCGGAGGTGAAGATCAATTCTTGTATCGAGATGAAGATGAGACTGGCGGTAAGTGGCGCAGGGTTGACGAAGAAGGCACATCACTAGCCGACTGGACAACTGATCTAGCTGCATTCGCCCCAGAGGTCGGTGGAGCTATTGCAGGTGGCATCAAGGGTGCTGCTGTTGGAACAGCGGCTGGAGGCCCTGTGGGGACTTTCGTGGGCGGTGTATTGGGTGCTGCTGCTGGTGGGTTCGCCGCAGGAACTGCACAAGATGTTGCTGTTCGCGCATCCTCCGACGAAGACATTAACCTTGGCGAGATTGCCAGCAGACGTGGCAAAGAAGCTGCTTTTGGTGCTGGAGTTGACGTTGCAACACTTGGAGTAGGTCGAATAGCGTCTAAGTTCTTGCGCCGCAGTGGTTTGCGTGAAGCTGCTGGAGATGCATTTGCTGATTCAGTTGAGGCTGTTCGCGCTGCGGGCGGAGATGTCGGTGAGACTACTGGCGTAAAGGCTGGCGGTAAGGCACTTGAGCGACAACGCGAGGTTTCTTCCGCTAGACCGAAGTCTAAGGTAGCAAAGATCGACGCTCGCACTAGGCAGTCAATGATTAACCTTGCCGATGAAATGTCTGGCAAGTCTACACCACTTGATGCGGCGGGTCGTATTGCAGAGAACGCTAGAGCTGGCAAGCTTGACCTTGAGAACTTTATAAGAGAGTCTGACTCTCGCGCAGGAAAGATCATTGAGGATGCAAAGCTTGGCAGTATTGAGAGATTCTCCACAACTGCCGACGATATGGATCGCTTTGGAGGCGACTACAAGGATCTATTGACTCGATTGGGTCAAGGTGCTGATCAGATTTCCTCCGAGAAGTATGCATTGCGCGACAAGCTGGCAGGTGATTTAAATGTCGGGACTAGCAAGAAGAAGATGCTCGGCGCAATTGACGCTGGAATAGCTAAAGAGCCTAAGTTCAATAACCCAGCAATGCGAGCAGCAAGGCAAAGGGTTTCGGATGGCGATGAGTTCATCCCATTCGGAGAATTAGATGCTGAAATGACGCTATTGCAGAATGCAGTATCCGAGGGTGCTACAGCAAAGAGTTCCTCTGACATCTTAGCGCGTCTAGTATCAGAGCAAGTTGGTCAACTGAGAGACACTACAGCGAGAAGTGCGGGTCGTGAGTTCAATAATTCATTCCTAGATGCCAACAAGTTCTTTAAGGACGAGGCACTTGGCTTCCGTCGTGGAGCTGTAGGCAAGGCCCTGAAGGAGCAAGTTGGTGATAGAGTTGCAACCAATGAGGACGTAGCCAGAGCGATGTTTAAAGACGCTGAGACCGTCCGTGAGGTCTTGCAAACATCTTCCAATGCTGATGCCTTCCTTCGCTCTGGTGCGGGTCAGGGACAAGCTCCCTTGCGCTCTTCATCTCAGATGGAGAAAGACCTTCGCCGCCAGTTCGTGTCTCAACTTGGATTCGACAAGGGGACTACCTCGGCATCGGTTGCCAAGCTCAACAAGAACCAGAAGGAGGTTATGGCTCAGTTATGGTCGGGTCAGAATGCTCAGGGTATCACAGGCAAGGGTCGCCGCAAGGTTGCTGAATACGAGCAACTTATGAAGCGTGTTGAGCAGTCTGGCGTTAAGATTCCTCAAATCGGAGTCGATGAGGTTGACAAATACCTGTCTGCATACAGCGACAAGCAGCGCAATGCAATTCGGGACGAGTTGGTGGAAAACGCAACGAATCGCGATAAGCTTCGGGTCTTTGAGGAAAATACACTGATCAAACGAGCACTAAAGGGTGAAGCTGGAGATCATCTGAGAAGCAAGAAGTTCGGGGATTCCATCGTAAATTCCGCTACCGCAGGGCAAGCCCAGGACTTTATGAAGCTTGTCCCCAAAGAGGACGTTCCGTTCATTCGCCAAAATGTCATTGAGAGCCTTATTGCTCGCTCTGGCGGAGAGGCTGAACACGGCTGGGACTCCAAGGCAATGCGCAGGTTGTTAGCCCGCCAAGAGGGAACGATCAAAGAAGTTCTCGGCGATGACTACAAGTTGCTTCGCAGTATCAATGACGTGATGGAGCGGGTTCAAAAGCCATTCGCCACGACATCAACTGGCGAGGTTCGTCCACGGGCAATTATTGGTCAAGGCGGCATATCAGGATACTTATCTGGTGACATCATGCGAAACATCGGTAATCGCTTCTACGGCTGGGCTTACGGCTCTGGGGTCTTGAAGGACTTATTCGTTAGCGGAAGCCCAGAGGCATCCAAGAAGGCATGGAACAAGGCGATAGTCAAGATGGTCGGAACAAGCCGAGGACTACAGGCTCTTGACCACGCAACGGCTGAAGACCCAGATGCTAGAGCCACGATAGTGGAAGAGTTCGGAATGGAGTCCAACTAGCAAAAACAAAAAAGCCCAATCGAATTAACGGTTGGGCTTTTTTTGGTCTACTGATAATTGTTCAATGGGTTTCCTTGATTATGAAGATTAAAGTGTCCCCATCCATCTCTGGTTACGAGACTTAGGGGTTTGATGTTCTATGATTGACGCAAGACCCCTCCTGCGCTAACTACTCCTGACTAAATTTATAGCCACCGAGAGGCAACAAACGGAGAACACGTAACTCCAAAACCCTCTCGGTGGCAGCGATGTAAGTCTCGCTTGATTGATACAGTAACTACTTTTTACGTCTTGTCAAGCGAATTACCATACACCGCATCCTTTGCAGTCATCGGAGTCCTCGTCGCCGTAAAGGACACCATCTATGGCATTACCCACGATCTCCTCGATGTCATGCTCGTCTGGCATTGCATCACTGACGCTCGGCGGGTGGTAGCCTTGAGCTAGTAGTATCTCTCGGAAGAACTGCGCCATCTCATAGGTTGTTTGGCCTTCTTCTTCGATTTCGATTGTGGTTGTTACGTTGAGTTGAGTTAGTTGTATTTTCATTTTATCTATTGGTTATTGGTATTTCGCTTAGTTTTTTCATAGTGCTTTTAGTTTGTATTTAATACCATCGACTTCTACAACCTTGCCTTCGCAGGTTTTAGCTGAACGTGGCGTTCCGCGCTTGTTGCCCGAACTGGTCTCGTAGTAAGTCTCATCGCCATTGGCATCATACTCAGTCCTCACCCAGTCGCTATCACTGTCCTCGTAGTAAGTCTCATCGCCATTGGCATCAACCTCCCATCTCCTCCAGAAGCCATCACTGTACTCGTAGTAAGTCCGTTTGCCCTTGGCGTCTTTAATCTCGATAGGGAAGCTGAATGCAATCCCTAGTTCTTTGTATGTTTTGCTTAGTGGTTTCATAGTGTGTGTTTTATTGGTTTGATTGTGCTTTCGCCTGCGTCCTGTTCCGCTCTTGAATCCTTCGCTGCTCTCGTAGTAAGTCCGCTTGCCATTGGCATCACACTCCCACCTCTCCCAGTAGCCCATACTGCTCTCGTAGTAAGTCACATAGCCCTTGGCATCACACTCCCACCTCTCCCAGTCGCCATTACTGCTCTCGTAGTAAGTCACATTGTCATTGGAATCCGTAATCCTGATAGGAAAGCTAAATGCAATTCCCAGTTCTTTGTATGTTTCGCTTAGTTTTTTCATAGTATTGTGTGTGTTGTTTGAATGGCTTGATGTCGGTGACTACATGAACATAGGCTCTACGAAAGCAACCTTGGGGCTGTAAACAACCCCGCAGCTCACGATAGGCTTTGCGGCATATACCTTACCATAATTCATTGCTGGGTGATTGTGGTCAACACCGCAGCCAACCTGCATCCCGAATACGCAGTCTTTGCCGTTAGCGTGGTAAACTACTCCAGCCTGAGCGTGTAAGTGTCCTTGGACAACGCTCTTGAACTCTGCAATTGCATTCTTGTATGCTGCCATAAGACCGCCCTTTCCTTTGTCGCCGTGGCGGTAGATCACGTCATCAATTACAAGGTCTGCGTATCGAGGGTGGATTGTCCAGCCCTCCAGTCCCCATAGTGTCTTGAAGTCAACGAGAATGTCCTCTGGTAGTCCGAGCTTAGCCGCTTGACGCGATGGAAGCGCGGAGTGATTACCCGTAAGGTAGTCTGCCCTGGGGAATGCCTTGTGGAGTGCCTTAACCTGCTTACGTGCCTGTTTAAACTCATCCACGGGGTTAGGCATGAAGGCCTCGCTATCGTGGAAGGAGATGCTGTTCCAGTCCACCATATCGCCGATGTGGACAACACGCCCGCAGTTGTGCTTCTTCTGGATCTTCTTCAAGAACTTGATGTAGTCCTTGTGCATGCATGGTGCGTGAGTGTCTCCGATTACTAATACTGGTTGTTTTTTGCTCATAATTTTTGTTTGGTTTTTGGTTATGGTTGTTGTTATTTCTTTGCGTTGTAGTCTGCTAGTTCCCATTCGAGAACTTCCCTTAGGTCTCCGTGGCGATTCATCAATCCGTATAGGATTTGATCCTCGCTCATACGGTCTTTGTGCAGGATGCGATCCAGCCACGACCTGTGAGGCTCGTCCACGAGGGACACTGAGCATACCTGCCACTCTTGCCCCTCGTAGTCGTCGATGATGTCTAGTTCTTTGTGATATTCTCTCATAATTCGTATTATGTTGGTTGTTATTGGCTATATCGGGCTTAACTGCTAATATAGTGTGTGTTATTGGTTAGTGGTTGGAGCGTGGTGTGCCGCTCTTGTAGCCATTACTGTTCTCAAGGTAAGTCACTTTCCCATTGGCATCACGCTCCCACCTCTCCCAGTCGCCATTACTGGTCTCGTGGTAAGTATCGTTGCCCTTGGCATCACGCTCCCACTTAAACCAGTAGCCAGCACTGTTCTCGTGGTAAGTCACTTTGCGATTGGCATCATACTCCCACCTCACCCAGTAGGGAGTGCTGTCCTCGTAGTAAGTATTGTCGCCATTGGCATCCGTAATCTCAATGGGGAATGTAAACGCAATCCCCAGTTCTTTGTATGTGTCGCTTATTAGTTTCATAATGCGTATTATATTGGTAGTTAACGGCTATATCAGGCTTAACTGCTAATATAGTGGTTGTTATACATTGTGCCGAGGCACTTGCTTGTTTGCCTTGTCCATATTCTCTGCTAATTCGTACACCATACGTTCACTCCACCCAGCGAATGGGCCACGCATGAATACCTGTGTTAGCTCATTGGGTTCAAAGCCCTCGTACTTCTTGAGGGTTAGCTCTACCCAGTGGTCGGTTGCCTCGTGCCAGTTGTTAGCTGTTAAACACTTTAGTTTTTTCATAGTATTTATTTGGTTATTGGTGTTTCGCTTATTAGTTTCATAGTGTGTGTTATTAGTGGTTGCCTTCGCTGTTGAGATAGCGCATTTCCTCGCTTCGATACTCGCCCTCCTCCGCCGCAGCAATGGTCTCGTAGTATTCCTCGCCAGTCTCGACTAGCATGTCAGCTCGGTTGTAGATGTCGAACTCTTCAACAGTGAAGTATTCCCCATGTTTATCGTAGTAGTAGTTTAATTCGTCTACTACATCGGCGTATTCTTCTTCGCTCATTTCGCTTGGGTTTGCTAGTGAGTATTCGAGGTCTTCTAGTGTTTTCGTGTGTGTCATGGTGTTGTTATTAGTTGTTTTAGTTGATGTGTCAAGCGTTTATCCATTCATTCGCTTCCACACTTCGTTCCCCAGAACCTGCAATATATGCTTGCAGGGCTGGGCTTCGTCGTGCCGATTCCACTTGGGCTGAACTCTCATTTGAAAGTTCGGGCAATTGCAGCTTCCCTTGCGGTTGTTGTCGAGGAGACTCACAGTATATGTTGCTGACCTGTCTCCGTGTATGGTGTATTCCATCTCTGATGTTTTTTGTATTTTCATTATGATACGTCTCTCATTACTCCAGTGTGACGCAGAAATTCCATCTGCCCTTTCTCGTAACCAGAGCCACCACGCTGCTTGGGGCGAACCCAGCGAACTAGCGGCCCAGTCTTATCGTCATCCTTCTCAAGATACAGGAACGTGATCGAATCCGCATCCTGCTCAAGTGCTCCAGATTCACGCAAGTCACTCATGCGAGGCTCACGGTCTTCCTTCTCCGACTCACGGTTAATCTGAGCCAAGAGAATCACAGGAACTTTCAGTTGCTTTGCTAGGAGCTTACACTCACGGCTGATCTCGGCGACCTGCTGCTCACGTGGCAAGCGTGTGTTGCCTCGGATAAGCTGGCAGTAGTCAATGATAATTGCCTTCACACCGTGGCGGCGTTTCCAGTTTCTCGCGATTGCTAGAATCAACGGGAGGTTGAATGCGTCATCGCAGATTTGGATCGGCCACTTCTTGATCTCCTTGAGGATGGGAAGTGCCTTGCGTTGATCCTCGACGCGCCACTGATCCCAAGGCTTGCCAGACTCCATGCTACCGAGGCGACCCATAAGCTCTTGCGAATCCATCTCCAGCGAGAACATGCCGATTGGCACACCCTTCTTAGCCGCCTGGTGAACGATGTTCAATGCGAGTGCAGTCTTGCCACATCCTGGCCGCGCAGCAATGACGCAGAGCTGGGATGGCCCGAAGCCTTTGCGCTTGAGTGTGCTGTCATAGCTCTTGATGCCAGTAGGGACGTAAGCTTGCTGATCGAAGTCTCCGAAAAGGTCTTTGATGAACGAGTCGAACGAATCCCCGATTGACTGCTGTGCTGAACCAGTCTCGGCAAGCTTCTTGGTAGTGGAGTCAACTGACGCCATGATTTCCGCAGCCTCTGTGCCTTCGCTCACCTGCTCTTGGATGAGTCTGGACATACGTGTAAGCTGGCGTAGCTTGTGGAACTCCAGCACCTTCTCGGCGTATGCTTTGAGGTGCAGAGAAGACTTAACGAAGTCAGTGGTGATGTTGATCAGTTGATTGACGTCCATGCCCTTCAATTGGTATGTGGTCATTAGCTCCATAGATTCGACCTCCTTGCCCTTTGAATCCAGTTCCTTTACCTCTGCCCATAAATCTTGGCAAGCGCGGTCTGAGAAGCATTCTAGGGTCACTCCTGACTCTTCTGCTGATGTCAGTGAACCCGCTCCGTCGTTTACGATGATTGCTAGCAGGGTGCTCTCCGCCTCAACCGATGATTTGTTATTGATATTGCTCATGATATTGTGATTCCCTCCGATTGTAGTTTAGCTATGTGTTTAATTTGTGCCTTGGTGCGCTTCTTACCATCTTTAGTTGTTGGCGATATAGTTCTTGTGTCAATGCCAAAAATAAAAAAAGAATCATCGTCTCCAGCTCTTCTTTCTTTCTTTACTTCTTTAGATGTAGTTGCTCGTTTGTTAGTCGTTTGTTGCTCGTTTGTTGTTGGTTTGTTAGAGGTCGTTTCCTTAGATTGGTAAGTCTCGTAGTTGCAGATACTTACGATAGAAAACTTGTTTGTTGATTGTTTGTTGATTTCTCCAGTTTTTTCTAGTTTTTTGAGAGAAGTGCGTGTTGCTTGAACTGAGATGCCGATCTGCGCAGAAAGGGAATTTACCCCTACCACAAGAGCACCTCGGTCAACCTTAAAGCCCTGATATTCAGAAGCTTCCCAGTTTGCTGTCAATAGAAGGTGCATGAATACGCGAAAAGTGTTCGCATCCTTATACCATCCCCACCCAGCGATCTTTCGATCAAGCTTTACCCATCCTATGTTTTTTTCGTCCATGATATTTTTAAATAAAAAACCCCGCTAGAGTTCCAGTGTAGAAAGAGGCGAGGACGGCCATCAGGAACTCTAGCAGGGCTAAAGATATGTCTCTAATTAAAGGGCTTTCTACTTCCCTTGTCAAGCTTATGCGCTCAACGTGCGTTTTGTGTTATTGGTTAGTGGTTGAACGTGGTGTGCCGCTCTTGTCGCCAGCACTGCTCTCGCAGTAAGTCACATTGCCATCGGCATCACGCTCCCACCTCGCCCAGTAGCTATCACTGTCCTCGTAGTAAGTCTCATTGCCCTTTGCATCATACTCCCACCTCTCCCAGTAGCTATCACTGTTCTCGCGGTAAGTATCGTTGCCATTGGCATCCGTAATCTCAATGGGGAATGTAAATGCAATCCCTAGTTCTGTAAGTGTTTCGCTTAGTTTTTTCATAGTGCTGTTAGTTTGTATTTAATACCATCGACTTCTACGACTTTTCCTTCGCAGGTTTTAGCGGAGCGTGGTGTGCCGCTCTTGTAGCCAGCACTGTCCTCGAAGTAAGTCGCCTTGCCATTGGCATCATACTCCCACCTCGCCCAGTCGCCATTACTGTGCTCGCAGTAAGTCACATTGCCATCGGCATCACGCTCCCACCTTTGCCAGTAGCCAGCACCGCTCTCTTGGTAAGTTACATTGCCATTGGCATTTTTAATCCTGATAGGAAAGCTGAATGCAATCCCTAGTTCTTTGTATGTTTCGCTTAGTTTTTTCATAGTGTGTCTTCCTCAGGTTCCAGAGTGTTTTTCATTCCCTCTACTTCATTTTGTAGTGCTGCAATTTCTTTTTCTTTATAGGCAATACGTCGTAATTGATCATCAAAAAGGAGCCTTTCAAGCTCTGCTTCGTTAATTCTGGATGGTTCTATTTCGTAAGATACAATAATCTCATCATTTTGCCCTACATCTGTGTATTCTTTATGCATTGTCTTTTTTCATAGTATTGTGTGTTTTATTGGTTAATAGAAATATCAGAGCCACCTACAGTGCGCAGGGGCGGCTAGTGTCTCTAACTTCAAAGACATCATCTAGCTTGTCAATCACTAACAGGAACTCTTCGCGACTTGCGTCAAGATCCTCTAGCAAGTCCCAGTCATCGGTCTTGAGTCTGTCAACTGATTCAGTCCACAGCTCAAACTCTCCTTTGATTCGCGAGATTTCCCTAAAGACTTGACCACCAGTCATTTCGTGGTGTCCCTCTAGGATTAGGTTTGCGTTGTCCTGTAGTGATGTAAGTGGATTCATGATATTACTCTCTTTCTGTTAGGTTAGTTAATAGGCGGGCTTTGAGTGCCTCGACGGTTAGCGCAAGTTCTTCGTTTTGCTTCTTCAATCCTCCGTTGATTTCCATAAGGGAATCATTGGCTACGCTCATGGAGTGCAAGCCTTGCGTTAAGATTTGTTCTTCGGTTCGTGGGAATAGATTTCTCATAGTTCTTCTTTTAGGGCTTCCTCAGCCTCTTGTTGTGCCCTTGTGGGCTGTTGTTGTGCGGTTTTTGCGTTGTTGATTGCTTCCTTGATGCAGAAGCGTGAAAATTGATGTTCGTTGCGGGCATGGTACAGGAGCATTCTCTCCAGTTTGTCCAGAGACATTGCGCGTATCATGAATAAATTGAATCCCTTGTCCATCTACCCCAAAAGCCCCACGCCGAATTGACGTGGGGCTAGTAGTTGAGGGGTAATACTTAGGTTACATAATAAGTGACCACATTGCGTGAGCCGCTGTGCCACCAACGTAGGCGAACAACAGGCAGACGAGCACTGGGACACTGACTGTGCGCGGGGACTGCATAGCAACGAAGTCAGGGGCATAGAAACCGAAGATGACGCCAGCTACCACGTAGGCGATCAAAACGGCGATTCCTCACTTGTTGCTTCGGTTGGTTCGTTGGTGTCAGCTTTAAACACCTTCCAAGCTGCGAGGCTAGTGAAGTAACGTCCAGCATTCTCGTTGCATCGGATCTCGTAACTCACGTCAACATCACTTCCGACCTTATTGAACTTATTGAACTTCTCAATCTTGTCCTTGTCGGCGGCTTCAAAGATCTCGAAAGCATAAACAGCTTCCTTACCTTCGTAACCCGTGTTATTCTTGATCGCGAACACTTGCTTTCGATACTTGCCTCCAGAGATGTCTTCTGTTGGTAGGATAGCACTTATAGTGCCAGTCATTACGTTATTTTCTTCGCTCATATTATTATTTATTAGTGAAACTTGATTTTAGTTCGTTTTTAGTGTTAATGACTTCCGCAGATTGCTGAATATCAATTGTTAGAGCTTGCCAGCACTTACCGAGTGTGTCAAGCGTTTTAGCACTCTTGAGAAGCTTGATTGCCTCCGCTGGTTGCATTGCTGGCTTCTTCGGTGTGCCGTGGTTATTCGTTGCGTCTGGGTCTTTGGTATCATCAATGGCAAACAAGCCGTTAAGTGCATACTTACGAGCGTAACTTGAGGTTGCCCCCGTGATTTGCGCTTCATCCATGCCCTTCTTGGTCTCTGGCTCGCGGGCTGATGCCGCTGAGATTCCAGCCAACGCGCCAGTGTCTGAGTGTAGCTGTGCGGTCGCCTCTACGTAAACGCGACCACCTACCTCAATAATCTTGTCGGAGATCACTAAGGACATGCTGTGCTCCTTCAATAGCGGTTTGATCGCCTCAAGGATATCCTCGCAGGAGCGATATTTATATTTACCAAAGGAATTTGTTTGACCCTTCGGTGCTTTTAGTTCGGACTGTATTTGCTGTAGTTTATTCATATTTACTTAGTTGTGTATTGGCATTGATTGTCGATGAGTCGCTGAAGGTTCTCAAGTCCCCTCCATGCTACCCGTTTAGCTTCTTCAAACTCTGTCTCATGGTCAAGTGCTTTGTTAGCTCTCTCCATGTCGAAGATGTGCCGCATAAGCGCATCACGCGAGTCAGTGCTTTTGCTCTTGTCCCAGTGGAGCGGCTTTTCTGGGTGGTGCTGTTGATTCCCTTTAAAGGAAAGGTTAGCAACCTCCGCCAGTGCGTCGCCGAAGTAGCAGACAAGACCCGCGTAGATGGGATACTCCTTGCGCTTCTCCGAGTCTCCTGGCAGCCCGTAGACGTGCGCCTTGGCTTTAGCTTCAAAGCCCTCTGCGGTGTGCTGAGGTGCATCAAAGTAAGTGCCCTCCAGTAGCTGCTCGTATATTACTCCCCAGTAGCCTTCGCCCTGTGGTGAGTATCCCCACTTGCAATCGTTATACAACGCGCTCGCTAGTGAGTAATGCAGGTTGCTTATTGAGTCTTCAAAGATGTTCGCGATTGCGGCAGCTCGGTGATCATCCTTTAGCGTGTTAAGCCAGTGTAGTGTTGTTTTTTTATCGCTCATTTTTTGGTTTCGTTTGTTGTTATTGGTCTTTAACGAATATGCCGCCGACCATTTTTCCAGTCCGATTAGATATTACTTTATATGCGGTGTCAAGGCACTCTTCAAATGAGCACCCAATGATCTCGGACAGGAGAATTAGAACAACCGTAATATCTCCGATGGCGTCAATCTTCTCCTCGTGGTTATCGTCAATACGTGCCTGTAACAGCTCGTTGACTTCCTCGATTAGCTTAGTTAGCTGACCTTGCTCGGTCGCTTTCCCATGCCTTCCAGTGATTCCTTTATCAATGCCCCACTGTCGGACAAGTTCAATTGTGTTTTGGTTTTTCATTTTTTGTTCCTTTCTTTGGTTTGTTTTGCGCTGCGAATTTTATGGCATGCGTAGCAGACGATCTCTTGCCGCCCGTATATCATGCTAGTGAAGTGCGATCCTAGTGTTTCCTCGATGTCTGTCAAGGGCGTAATGCCATCAACGTGATCGACCTCAAAGACGCTCCGAGCTGACTTGCTCAGACCACCGCTTACCAGTGGCCTGCGCTCCTTCTCAGAGCACCCCATTACACGCTTACAGTCGCAGCAGTCCACCGCGAACCATTCGCGACCCGTCTTTGGGTTTGTGGCTTTGTATCGAACTGACTCGATGAACGTGCGGCGTGATGTCCTGCGCCAGATTGGGCGTAGGTTGCTTTTTAGTAGCGTTCTCATTGCGCCCTCTGTAATGCCCGTTGTCGGGTCTTTAACTCCTCGCTTGCTCATAGGGCTTGATCTCCACGTTGGACAGCACGTTGCCGCGCTTGTCGATTATTACGCCCTGCCTCTTGTCGTGCTTGCCGAGGAAGGCAATTGCCGCCTGATCGGTGTTGGCGTGTTTTAAGGTCTTGCCTCGGAACGCTTTAGGCATTGACGAATGGCTATAACTGATTTCCCAGCAGCTCACAAGTCACCACCTTTGTATGGCATCCCCTCCGCCGCCATCCATCTACGGTAAGTCTGATGACTGCCACAAGTCGCTTTCGCGGCTTCTGCTGACTTCATTCCGCCTGCACGTAGATCGTGCGCGGCTTGAATCATTGCCTTACGTTCTAGGCTGGTGTAATTGCCGCCAAGTGGTTTCGCTTCCTTTACTTCTGGGAATGTCAGACCCTCGACCCTTCCCGCTTTGATTGACATCCGAACTTGCTCGGCGAACCGTTCAAATCCTACAGGGGCCTTACTTTCGAGATACGCAATTGCGCTTGAGATTTCTTGATTGATCATAATTTTTTGGTTTGCTGGTGGTTTGTTTATTATAGAAACAGGCAAATCGACACAATCCCGAAAAATGGATTAAGTGAAAACGCCCAGACGATTATCGCTATTTTGATTATAATTGAGATCATGTTTTTTAGTTGGTTGGTGGTTTGCTGCCCTCTGAGGGTGTCAAGGAGGGCTTTTGATTGGTTGTTAGTGTGGTTTAGTGCTTTGCCCCATTTAGGAACATAACGAGCTGATTTCGCAGCTCTCGGTTTTGTGCTTCCAGCTCTGATATCTCTGCGCTTTTTTCTTCTATCATGTGCCGAGCTTTTACCAGTCCTTCCCTCATTATCTTACTAAGGGCGGCTGCTTCTCTGAGCATGTCGGCAAGTTTGTCCGATTGCTTAAAGTGTGCTTGTCTTTGTTCTTCTTTTGTCATTCTGTTCCTCTGTTTATTTGGTTAGCGTATTGTATTAATGATGTCACTACGTCGGCGGGTAAATCCAACTGCCTCACCGCATATCGTGCCGCCGTTTCTGGCGTGCCTTGATGTGATCCTATTACGTTACGGATTATCATCCGCGCGTTTTCGAGTCTTTGTGTGATGTCTTGCATGGCGTTTTGTTTGGTTGCGAGGGGTAAGTGTTACCCCTCTACCCAGAAAGCCCCGCAAAGCCATTTAAAGGGCATTACGGGGCTGGGATGGGGGTCAATGGTTGGCTTCTTTATGGGTTAAAACTTCGAAACGATGATTCCGCCGTCAAACTCGATCAATTGGCCGTGGTCAAGGATGTAGTCGCGCAGGGTTTCCTCTTTGTCATCTGAATCCTTAAGCAATTCTGCAAGCTGATCGTCACAGAAATAGCAACGCGCCCACTCTTCAAGGCTTTCCTCTTCATCGTAGTCGCAGCATATCGCGATTACATCAAGCTCGATCTCTTCGCCCGTGTCTTGCTCGTATTCTTCCAAGTATTCATAAAGCGCATTTAATGCCGCTGGTGTGAAGTTGTCGCCGCGATCCATTTCGTTGAATGCTGCGCGGAAGTCTGATTTATTAACTGATTGTTTCATGATTTTGATTCTCTGGTTTTTGTTAGTGTTAAGCGATTAGGTCTAAGGCTGCGCCGATAATTGCAAGGGCGAAGAAGATTGCAAGCCCCGTTTTGAGGTTTTGCGCGGTGGCTTGCTCCTGCTTAGTGAGTTGCTCGGCTTGCGCTTGCTCTGCTGCTTTCCGTGTTAGTGTTTTGTTAAATTTGCTCATGTGTTTCCTTTATTAATGGTGATAGTGTTTTGGAGATATTTTTAATAGCTACGCGCAGACAGTGCGCGACAACTAGCTGCCCGCCATCCTGCGCGGCGCGTTCCTGATTGATTAGCGTGATAATGTGTTCAATTGATTTATTCATTTGCTTGCTGGGTTGAATTTGCTGACTTCTGGCTTGCTTGCGAGCCATGCGCCCCCGCCGCCTATTGTCAGCCATGAAGCAAGACGCATCTCGACCTCTAAGAAGCCTCTTAGGGTGGTTTCTGGGTCAATGCCCATCTCGACACCTAAATGCCATTTGAGCGAATCTCTAACGCTGGAGATTACTTCTAACTCGATTCTGTTGTATGCTGGTAAGTTCATTTGATTGATTGGTTTTAATAGTCTGCATTTAACGGGCTGCTAACCGTCCCAGATTGGGGCTGCATTATTAAGATTGTCCCACGTTCCACGTCATCGGGCGATTAAATCGCGGCCATCGTTCCAGATGGCTCACCTTATGTATTTCACAAGGGCTGGCGGTGTTTGGACTGTCAATGAACGTTGCTACGATCAACAACATGCGGAAGTTTATACCCATTGCAAGTTTTATTTTTATTTTTCTGCGTTTATTTTCACCAAAAGCCCGCAACCCTCATAAACACTGAGCAAAACGCTCGGGTATATTTGCGCAATTACCTGCATATATATAGCAAGCCCACTGATAAGCCTCATTTGCCCTATATAGTGCGACCACCTCAATCATGCACAAACTGCCATCGGCAACCATGCGACCACCTCAGTCTAATCGTGCGAGCCGTGCGGGCACAAAAAAGCCCCCTATTTCTAGGAGGCTGAGGTTGAGTGTGCTGGTTATGGTGTCCCCCTGTTTATGGCATTCCAGTCGGTTAGAGATTTCAGAGTGTGAACGCCTTTTGAGTATAGTGTTTTCATGGTTTTTCTTTGGCTAGTGGTTATTAAGTGAGGCTTTTTTGTTAGGCTAGTATTCCGAGCCCATAAACACTTGGCAAGCTGGAGTCTTGTAGTTCCATAACCCTTGCAATATGCTTTGTTTGGTCTGTCTGTATCTCGTTGAGCTTGTCCGCGAATGCTTGCAAGCAATCAGTGGCTAATACAGTGTTGCGGGTATTTGGCACTTCGGAGTTTGCTTGCTCAAACCATCTAGCTCCGCAAGTGTCACGCTTTGTCTTTGATTTGTTGTTGCGCTCACAAGTCTTTGTTATGTCAATCCATCGACCGTCTTTGATGGAATAGACATTATTATTGTAAGTGTCTATTGCGTGCAAGTCGGCGCGATGCAATTCTTTTTCGTTCTGAAAGAAGCTGATTATATGATATTTCATTTGAGTTCAATTATTATGGTTTCCGTGTATGAGTCGAAGGTAGCAGACGCTAATGACTTCTCGTTAAGTGACAAATCAGCCAATGATGTGCGAAGAACATCCTTTGATGTGCTGAATCCATGTTCACTCACTAGCCAAGATACGATTGCACTGGCCTTCATCTTACGGAGTCTCAAGGCTTTGCCTAGTTCACTGTTTAGTTTAATCTTCATCGTTTTTTTATTTAGTGTTATTCAGAGTGCTGAATGCCTCCGATGTGAAGTAAAGTAGTCGAGTGAACTACCACCGCAAGCACTAAATGCAACTAAATCACATTATCTTTCATTGACCCAAAGATGCAGAGATTCAGCCTCAAATACCACTCAGTCTGTAGGCATAAAAAAGCCACTAGGTTAGTAGTGGCTTTGGGTTAGTTTGAATGCATTTTCTCGTCTCTCGTCATGTGGCATAAATCACACAATATCGGGATGCCAAGGGGGTAAAAAGTTCAGAGTTAAACGTCAATTGATAGGAACAAAAGAATTGCGGCGAGTGAGGATACTAGCGCAATACTTGATAAATAGATGATGCAATTGAGTATTTTTTGAGTGTTCATGATGTGTTTGTTTGTTGTGTG
>Ga0209383_1000692_pt1 | contig 22795 bp, 23 predicted proteins | sample CoawatmetaG02DNA_FD_187510 | JGI IMG/M metagenome (GOLD analysis project Ga0209383, IMG submission 187510) | Marine microbial communities from the West Antarctic Peninsula - Coastal water metaG029-DNA (SPAdes) (version 2) | ecosystem: Environmental > Aquatic > Marine > Coastal ... | reverse complement strand
ATTGTAAAAGAGGCGATTAAGTTATGTAAAAAATTAAATACAAAGTATATCTCTCATGGATGCACTGGAATGGGTAATGATCAGGTCAGGTTTGATTTATCTATTCAGGCTTTTGGAAAATATAAAACTGTTACTCCTATTAGAGAAATTCAAAATAAAGTCTCTGATGTTAGGGGTTATGAAAAAGAATATCTTCAAGATAGAGGCTTTAAAGTCTCCTCTCTGCATTCAACATATAGTGTTAATGAAAACCTAATGGGAGCAACCGTTTCTGGCTCAGAAATTGATGAGTGGAAAGAGCCTTCGTCTGACAGTTATATTCTTTGCAATACACCAGATAAGTACCCTCAAAATACTAAAAAGATTACTATTGAATTCAAGAAAGGTGAGGCAAAAAAACTTAATGGTAAGTTAATTAATGGGCCAGAAATTCTTAGAACATTGAATTCACTGGGCGGTAAATATGGTATTGGGAGAGAGATATTTGCAAGTGATACGATTATCGGTATCAAAGGTAGGTTTTTGTTTGAAGCTCCTGGAATAACAATTCTTCAAAGAGCTCACAGAGCTCTTGAAGAGGCTATTTTTACAGATAAACAAAACTTCTTTAAACCTATAGTGGGTAAAAAATGGGTTGAGCTTGTTTATGGAGGCTTTTACTTTGATCCTCTCACAAGGAATTTAGAAAACTTTTTGGAAGATATCCAGCAACCAGTTAACGGCAAGGTAACTATATTATTATCCGGCGGAAAGGCAGAAGCGGTCGAAGTAGAAGCTAAGAAAATACTTGTTAGTAAAGAGGCTATATATGCTCAATCTGCATCATGGGGAGTAGAGGAGTCTACTGGCTTTATTAAGCTCTTAGGCCAAAGTACTGCTACCTGGACTGATATTAATAAATAATAAAATGAATAAAAGTTTTACCAAAAATACTATTCTTAAGCTTCTAAGCGGGATGAGTAGTGAGAAGGAGATAAGAAAATATTTAGAAAGATTCTCTTCTGACGAATATAGGTTTGCTGTAATAAAAGTTGGTGGAGCAGTTATACAGAGCGATCTAGAAAACCTTGTATCTTCTTTAGCCTTTCTTAACGAGGTAGGTTTAAGGCCAATCATTGTTCATGGTGCAGGTCCAATACTTTCAGAGGAGCTAGAGAAGCAGGATATTAAATTCTCCTTTGTAGATGGTCAAAGAGTTACGACTAAAGAGGTTTTAGATGTAGCAGTTTCAATATTCACTAGGGAAAATTTAAGACTTACAGATGCATTGCAAGAGGAGGGAGTCCAAGCAGTCTCCTTGGTTGGTGAAATTTTTGAATGCAGTGTTAAAAATGAATCTCTTGGATATGTTGGAGAGGTGGTCAAAACATTTTCAGATAAAATAAAAGATATTATTCTAAATAATGGAGTTCCTGTTATTGCTCCTGTTGGCAAAACTTCAGATGGTCAAATAGTTAATATTAATGCCGACAAAGCTACTTTGGCTTTGGCTAGTGAAATATCTCCTGATAAGGTAATTTTCTTAAGTGATGTTGGCGGCATATTAGATGCAAGCAACAATTTAATTTCTACAATTAATATAAAAGATGATTACGAGAGACTTATGGCTCAGGAATGGCTTCATTCTGGAATGAAGTTAAAACTTCAACAAATCAAGCTACTTTTAGAATCATTACCAAATAATAGTTCTGTCTCTATAACTAAGCCATTGCATCTAAATAGAGAGTTATTTACTGATGCTGGTTATGGAACTTTAGTTAAGGCAGGTCATAAAATTACTCATTCAAACACCCTTGATGATGATGGCATTAATAATCTTACTCACATACTTGAGAGCTCTTTCAGAGGTGATTTGGTTGAGGAATATTTTACAACTGGCAATAAAGATTTTTATGTAAGCTCATGCAATAGAGCGGCAATAGTAATGTCTTATCAACATGATATAGCTTATATGGATAAATTTGCTGTAATTAGCTCTGCTAGAGGCGAAGGTTTGGGAAATGCCATGTGGAATAAGATGACATCAAATCATACTAAAATATTTTGGAGATCAAGATCTAAAAACTCTATAAATAATTTCTACAAAGATGTCTGCGATGGATTCCAAAGAAACGAGGATTGGAATATTTTTTGGGTTGGAATTACTGATACAAATGAATTAACAGCGTGCATAAACTATGCATCAAATCAGCCGGCAACAATTACATATGAAAAATAAATTCAATATCGCTATGATCGGAGGAAGAGGTTATGTTGGCCAAGAAATAATCCAAATCCTTAACGATCATCCATGTTTTGATCTAGTTAAAATTTTTTCAAAATCATCAGCTGGGGATCCAGTAAATGAATATAAAAAATCTAATTTAAGTTATTCTTTGCTTGAAGTTTCAGACATTAATCTTGAAGAAGTCGATATTGTAATAATGGCTCTCCCAAATAACGAATCTTTTAGATATCTTGATATTATTAATCAAAATTATTCAGACATAACGTTAATTGACTTGAGCTCTGATTATAGATTTGATAAAGATTGGCAATATAGACTGCCCGAGATCGCTAGTGAAAAAGCGACTAATAGAATAAGTAACCCAGGTTGTTATGCCACCGCAATGCAGCTTTCAATAAGTCCCTTAGTAGATGTTATTGATGGCTCTGTCAGTTGCATGGGTATATCAGGCTATAGCGGGGCTGGAGCATCACCAAATGATAAAAATAGCCCAGAGAATCTTAAGAATAATATTATTCCTTATTCTCTATCTAATCATATTCATGAAAGTGAAGTTCAGAGACATTGCTATGAGAATCTATCATTCAGTCCTCATGTTGGTAATTTTTTTAGAGGAATATTAATAACATCTCATATTAAGCTGAAAAACCCTTCAGATGAATTAGAGATTTATAGGGTATTTAGTGATTACTATAAGAACAAGCCTTTGGTAAAAATTCAAAAAGATATACCAATGATAAATAAAGTAATTAATACGCATTCTGCTCTTATTGGTGGTTTCTCTCTGGATAACAGTGGCTACAATATAACTATTTGCTGTGTCATCGATAACTTATTAAAAGGTGCTGCTACTCAAGCAATACAAAACTTAAATTCTTCATGTGGCTTAGAGGAATTAACAGGAATAAATAATGACTAAAAAACTATGGAATATAGGTGATAGCAATTCATCTGATGAGATAAATTCATTCTTAGCTGGCGAAGATATAGAGCTTGATAAAGCAATATTTATTTTTGATATTGATGCAACATCCGCTCATATCAAATCTCTCATGTCGATAGGCATTCTCACAAAACCTGAACTTAATAAACTAGAGAAGTCGTTAAAAGATTTAAAAGAAAGATTTATTAAAGGCTCCTTCAAATTAACTAATAAGTATGAAGATTGTCATTCTGCTATTGAGTTCTTTTTAACTAAAGAATTAGGCGATCTTGGAAAAAAAGTTCACACCGGCAGAAGTAGAAATGATCAAGTAATGGTTGCTATGAGACTTTATGCAAAAGCAAATTTAGTTGATTTTAAGAAAATTAATAAAAAGATTGCTAGAACTTTTTTATCTTCAGCTAAAAAATATGAAAATATTCCAATGCCTGGCTATACGCATCTTCAAAGAGCAATGCCTTCCTCATGGGGTCTATGGTTTTCATCTTACGCAGAATCATTTATTGATAACGTTGATTTAATTGAAAGTACTATTAACTGGATTGACTCAAACCCACTGGGGGGTGCAGCTGGTTATGGAGTTGGATTACCCCTTAATAGAAAAAAGGTAACTAGAGATTTAGGATTTAAAAGAATTCAATTAAATAGCCTTTACGTTCAAAACAGTAGGGGAAAATATGAAATGCAAATCTTAAGCACTCTTAAGCAGTCAATGCTTGATATAAGAAAATTTTCATGGGATATGAGTTTATTTTTATCTCAAGAATTTGATTTGTTAAATATTGATAGTAAATATTTAACAGGCTCATCAATTATGCCGAACAAAAACAACCCGGACGTAGTTGAAATTTTAAGAGCAAATTATTCTATTCTTGCAGGTCAGGCTGCTGAACTTGAGAATCTTCTCTCTCTGCCAAGTGGTTACCATAGAGACTTGCAGCTTACGAAGAGAAGTCTAGTTTCAAGTTTTGAAATATGTCAAAAAAGTCTCAATATAGTCCCTGATCTTATTAAAACGATAAAGGTTAACAAAGATAGGTCTAATAGCTTTATTGATGAGGAGATGAAGATGACAGATAAGGTTTATGCACTTGTTGCTAAGGGAACGCCTTTTAGAGATGCTTATAATACGGTAAAGAATACTTCTGATATATCTTTACTTGATAGCTCTGAAACAATGAATTATTCAGAAGGATCTCCAGGTAATTTGAATCTAGGAGTCCTTGAAGAAAGACTCAAGAAGCAAAAGTAGATATTATCAGTTAAGATATACGTGTTTTTTTTAACCTTTAGCACATGATTTTTCCAGTTAGATTTAGGATAGTTTTTATGTCTTTTCTAGCTGTATTTATTTGCTTTATAGATCGTGTAAATATTTCTGTTGCAATTATTCCCATGCAAGCCCAGTTTGGGTGGAGTGAGTCCCAGGTTGGTATTATTCTTGGCTCTTTTTACTTTGGCTATATAATATCGATGACCTTTGGTGGCTTTCTAGCTGATAAGTATGGAGGGAAGATTGTTCTCGCATATGGTCTACTTTTATGGTCATTTTTTACGATAATTACCCCAGCTTTTGCATACAGCGGTTTTTTCTTTTTAATATTAATAAGAATTTTAATGGGGCTTGGAGAGGGTGTTACTTTTCCAGCATGGCACTCAATATATGCTAGATGGATTCCTTTTCAGGAAAGAACTAGAGCAATAGCTATTACAAATAGCGGTATTTCATTTGGCTCAGTTTTTGGCCTCGTGGTTACAGCTATTATTATTGAAGGATATTCTTGGGAATGGGTTTTTTATTCTTTTGGAGCTCTTGGAATAGTGTTATTTTTCTTCTGGCAAAGGGTAGTTACCTCTTATCCAGAAGATCATAAAAGCATTTCTAATGAAGAGCTTGAATATATAAAAGCTGAAGCTCCTACTAATTCTGCAGCACCATCAATTCCATTTTTAGAGGTTATTAAAAACGGGCCTTTTATTGCTATTGTTGTTGCAACTTTTTGTAATAATTGGGCCTTATTTACTTTTCTTTCATACTTGCCAAAATTTATGAGTTCTTCAACAGAAACTGGTGGTCTTGGATTGGAGCTTGGATCTAACTTATTTATTTTACTAATACTTGTACCCAGTGCTGTTTCCGTATTTGCTCTTGTGCTAGGTGGCATTTCTGCAGATATGCTTATTAAAAGAGGCTATAAAACTATTAAAGTTAGAAAGTTTTTTAATAGCTTGGGATTTTTTGGAGCTGCTCTATTTTTATTTCTCCTTCCCTTCCAAGACTCAATTTTATTAGTAATAACCTTGCTATGCCTAACTAACATATGTTCAGGGCTCGGCGCAGGGGGTTTTGGAGTTAACCATGCAGATCTTGGTCCAAAATACACTGGTTCTTTATTTGGGATTGCGGGAAGTTTAGGCATGATTGCAGCAGTGTTAAGTCCCATCATTGCAGGTATAATTCTTCAAGCTACCAACTCTTGGACGCTTATATTTCACATATGCAGTGGAATGCTAGTTTTTGGTGGAATTTATTACTTTTTATTTGCGAGTGCTGACAAGCAATTTGACTAAAATGATCGAAGAAATCTTTCCAACTATTTACAATAAAGCCCTTGATATTATTTCAAGAAGAGAACATTCAAAAAAAGAAGTCAGAGACAAGCTTTTAAAAAAGTTTGATGATCTAAGTGTTATTGAAGATGTTATTGAGAAGCTAATAAAAAATTCTCTTTTAAATGATTCTAGGTATGCAGAAATGTATACAAGAGCTAGAAAAAGAAAAGGTTTCGGTCCCAAGCGAATTGGCTACGAGCTTAACTCAAGAGGCGTAAGTGAAACACTTTCATCCATTGCTATTGAAGAGGAGGGCGGCTGGTTAGAGGCAGCAGAAAATGCCTTTAATAAAAAATTCAAAGACGGCATTTCCTTGGACTTTAAAACCAAACTAAAACAAAAGAGTTTCTTACAAAATAGGGGCTTTAGTTTTAAAGAAATTGACTCAATTTTTAGTTAGAGCATGTTATCATTTTCGCTATGTCCTATGAGGTTTTAGCAAGAAAATATCGACCAACAAATTTCAAAGAAGTTGTTGGGCAAGAGCATATTGTTCAAGCTATTTCCAATGGAATCTCGCAAGATAGAATCCATCAAGCATATATTTTTGCCGGAACTAGAGGTGTTGGAAAGACAACGTTAGCTAGAATTTTGGCCAAGTGTCTTAATTGTCAATCTGAAGAAAAACCAACCTCAACACCCTGTGATAAGTGTACTAATTGTGAAGAAATTAGGATAGGAAGGCATCTAGACTTTCTAGAAGTGGACGCTGCATCGAAAACTGGTGTAGATGATATGAGAGACCTGCTTGAAACGGTTCCATATAAGCCTTCTCAAGGTAGATATAAAATATATTTAATAGATGAAGTTCACATGCTTTCTACAAGTAGTTTTAATGCTTTGTTAAAAACTTTAGAAGAACCACCGGCTCATATCATCTTTATCTTTGCTACAACTAATCCTGACAAGATACCTAAGACAGTTCAGTCAAGATGCTTACAGCTTAATTTAAAAACAGTTGGCGGTCCTATACTCTCAGAACATTTGAAAAAAATTATTGATTTAGAATCAATTCCATATGATGAGGAAAGTATAGAGCTTGTATGTAATTCAGCAAAAGGTTCTGTTAGAGATGCATTAACTCTTTTAGATCAGGCAATAGCTCATGGCAATGGAGAGCTTAAGTCTGTGGATGTTAAAAAATTATTAGGCACTATAGATGACTCATTGCTAGTTTCTTTAATAAACTCTGTTATTGACGGTGATGGCGAGGGAGCATTCAATCATCTATATAAAATTGAAGAACTCTCGCCAGAATATGAAGCAATTTTAAAAAGCATAATATCAATACTTCACAAGACGTCATTAGAGCAAGTGCTTCACAATTCGAAGGATTCTTCAATTAAAGATCTAGCTGATAGGGTTGATGAGGAGTTCTGTCAGCTTTTGTATGAAATTGCAGTTAATGCATATTCCAAGTTCCATGTTCATCCAAGTGCAAAAGAATCTCTAGAAATATGTCTTCTAAGAATGCTGGCCTTTAACCCTTTGCATAAAATTGATCAAAGCTCACCTAGAGCTCCTGCAGAAGAAAAAAAAAACTTAAAAACTGAAAGCTTGCCAGTAATTTCGAAAGAAATATTGCAGCCAGAAGTTAAGATTGTTGAAGATGCCCATGAACCGAAAACTCCTGTTCGTTTAAAAGAAATAGAAATAAAGGCTCCCCCTGTAATTAATAGTAAAACTATTAATTCATCTGAGAGCTGGGTCATTTTCTTTGATTCTTTGGATATAAGTGTTTTTGCTAGAAGCTATTTTGGTTATCTTTCTTATAAAAGCTATGAAAATAACATACTTATTTTAGTTGGCTTGGATGAAGAAAATAAAATTCCTGATAATATCTTTTCTGAGTTTAAATTAGCCTGTATGACTATCTTGGGTGATGGTTTTGATATTAAGGTTGAGCAGGGTCAGGCAGATAGTTCGCCCCTAAGTATCAAAGATAACGAAGAGGCTAATAGACAAACAAATGCAGAAGAAAATATTGCCCAAGATACTTCAATTCAAAATTTTCTTAAAAAGTTTGATGGTAGTATCAAAGATGGATCAATAAAGCCAATAACCTAAAAAAATGAATCAAGACTTATTAAACGAACTAATTAATGCCCTAACAATTCTTCCTGGTGTTGGAAAAAAATCTGCACAGAGAATGGCTCTTTATTTGTTAGATAAGAATAAAGATGGGGCAGGCATTCTAGCTAAAACAATGCAAGAAGCCTTGGAGCACATTAGACGTTGTTCGCGATGTCGAATGCTCACCTCAACTGAATTATGTAAAACTTGTACCGATACATCTAGAGATAGCTCGAGCGTTTGTATTGTTGAAAGTCCATCAGATGTTCTTGCCATAGAATCTACCGGGGGTTTCAGGGGTAAATATTTTGTTCTTTTGGGAAGGCTTTCACCAATTGAAGGCGTTGGTCCAGAGGACCTTGGTATAGATGATTTTTTGAGCTTATTAGCAATAGAAGATATCCAAGAAGTTATCTTAGCTACAAGCTCAACTGTTGAAGGAGATGCTACTGCTATGTTTATCAGTGATCATATTAAAGATATTAAGGTTTCTAGAATTTCTTATGGTATTCCTATTGGAGGAGAGTTAGAGTATGTCGATGGAAACACCATTGCGCGGGCAATTCAAGGGAGAACAGAAGTAAATGTCGATTAAATCAGATAAGTGGATAACAAAGAAATCTATTGAAGATAAAATGATAGAGCCTTTTTCAAAAAATCAGGTAAGACTTGATGAAAATGGTGAAAAGTTGATCTCGTATGGAGTATCAAGTTATGGCTATGACGTTAGATGTGCTAATGAGTTTAAAGTTTTTACTAATATTCATTCCGCAATCGTTGATCCTAAGTCTTTTGATGCAAAGAGTTTTGTTGATATTCAATCTGATGTTTGTGTTATCCCTCCAAATTCATTTGCTTTAGCAAGAACGGTTGAGTATTTTAGAATACCAAGGAATGTATTAACTATATGTCTTGGAAAATCTACATATGCAAGATGCGGTATTATTGTTAATGTCACGCCGTTAGAGCCTGAATGGGAAGGCCATGTCACTTTAGAGTTTTCTAACACAACCAATCTTCCTGCAAAGATATACGCAGGTGAAGGGGTTGCTCAAATGTTATTTTTTGAATCTGATGAGCAGTGTGAGGTTAGTTATAAAGATAGAAGTGGGAAGTACCAAGGTCAAACTGGCGTAACTCTACCCAAGACTTAAGATTTCTATTAACTCTAGTTTTTGCTCTCTCTCTTGGCTAATGTCTATAATCTTTAAGAACATATAACCCAGCTTTGGAGCTAAGTAATATATAGTTTCTCTTCCTTCTTTCTCTCTAAACCTCTTTAAAATAATACACTCGTATTCACTATCTCCTACAACACATATTTCAGTGCCAATTACTTTATAGAAATTATCTTCAATTTCTCCATTTCTCATTTCTACGAGCTGTATTGAAAATTCTTTAATTCCTTTAAGTAAATTTAATCTAATTTGAATTTGAGCATTCATTGGATCTAAGGGACTAGCCATAGGGTCTAACTCTACACCCCATGCATTTCTTCCAAGCGAGGTGATTAATTGCTTATTATAATTGTAGTCAATGATCTGATCTCTATTTACAAACTTAGGCTTTATTTTAACTTTGTAGCCTTTAGGGATAACTTGATCATCAGAAACGATAAAGTTCGAGTTAAATTGCATCTTCGCTACCCAATTTTTTGCTTCGAAGCTTAGCTCATATCCTTGATCTAGACTTGTCAGCTTTCTTATGCCATTAAGTGATATTTCAGGTGATTCAAAAGAGTAACGAGCAACATAATCTTTTATTTCAGTCGCACTCATATCTAACGAAATAATAATTAAAAAAATAAACTTATATTTCAAAATATTCATCAATATGAACTCCATTTGTTTTGATGTCATGAAAAATTACCTTTCCAGTATCGAGGATTATCTGATCATCACAGATAAATTTTATTACTTTAGAAAAAATTTTATGCTCAGTTGCATGAACTCTTTCTATTAACTCATCTAAAGTCTCTGCATCTTTTGTTTTTATTGTAGCTTGAGCTATTAAAGGACCAGCGTCTAATTCATTTGATACATAGTGAATAGAAACTCCATGATGAGAGTCTTTATTTTCTATAACTTTTGAGTGTGTATCTAAACCTGGATACTTCGGAAGTAGAGAGGGGTGAATATTAATAATTTTCCCAAAATAGCTATCAGTAATTTTTGGAGTGAGAATTCTCATAAACCCAGCTAAGACAATTAAATCAGGATTTACTCCTTCTATGTATTTAAATAAATCGTTATCAAAGAGATCTCTTGTCTTATAGTCTTTATGATTTATTACTTTTGTCTCAATACCCTCAGACTTGGCTCTTTCTAGGCCAAATGCATCAGGATTATTGCTTATAACTGAAACTATATTTGCTTTGATATCACCAGTTTTACAATTGTCCATAATGGCTTGAAGATTAGTCCCATTTCCTGATATTAGAAAAACTATTCTCTTCATGGATCTATATAAAAGTAACTAACTTATCAGAGCTTTTTTCCTGAACAGATCCAATTACGAAGCTCTTATATCCTTCCTCAGTGATTTTATCTTGGATTTCTTGGGCACTTTCATGGTCTACAATCAAAACCATGCCGATTCCACAATTAAAAATTCTAAACATATCCGCTTCTTTGATATCGCCGGTATCTTGAAGCCACTTAAATATTTCAGGCATCACCCATGAATCCTTTAGTATCTGAACAGAAAGATTTTCAGGAATAGATCTCGGAATATTTTCTGTTAATCCTCCACCTGTTATGTGCGCCATTCCATGGATTTTAAACTTATCTATTAGATTAATTATTAAAGAGGGGTATAGGATCGTTGGCTTTAATGCCATCTCAGTAACTCTATTAAAGTCCATTTCACTTAAGTTAGCATCTTTGATTATTTTTCTTATCAGTGAAAATCCATTTGAATGAGGTCCGCTTGACTCTATGCCAATAAGAACATTACCTGCTGAAATAGTTTTATTATTAATTATTTTATCTTCATCTACACAGCCAACAGAGAAACCAGCTAAATCAAAATTCTTTCCAACATAATGACCAGGCATTTCAGCTGTTTCACCGCCGAGAAGTGCGCAGCCAGATTCAATACAGGCATTAGCTATACTACTTATTATTGTTGAGGCTTCTTTAATCTCTAACTTAGATGAGGCAAAGTAATCTAAAAAGAAAAGGGGTTTGGCACCACAAACTATTAGATCGTTTACGCACATAGCTACAAGATCCTGACCAATTCCGTCCAGCATACCTGTCTCTTGTGCAAGAGCTACTTTAGTACCAACTCCATCTGTACAGGCTACTAAAATAGGGTTTTTATATTCCTTATCTAGTCTAAACATTCCAGCAAAACCACCAATATTCCCAAGAACATTCGGTCCATGAGATGCTGAGACATCTTTTTTTATAAGATCAACTAATTCATTACCAGCATTTATATCTACACCGGCTGATTTGTAAGGATCATTGTCTATAATTTCTTTTGTCATTTAGAATACCTATTGTGAGACAAATGCATAACAATTTAATTAAACATTTAACAGTAGTACTTATTATCTTTTCTAATCTCTCCTTTGGGAAGGAATTTAATGAACTTTTTACTATTTATGAGCCTATAGAAAATACCTCGAAGATAGAGCAATCCATTAACAAGTCTTTTAATAATATGGTTTATAGATTAAGTGGTGATGATTCGCCCTCTAATATATGGAAGATAATTAATTCTGGTACATCACGTAAAGATTTAATTATCAGCTATTCTGTTAAAAATATTGATGGCCTAAGTTATCTTCAAGTTAAATTTAATCAAGATATGCTAGTTAGCAAGTTTAAAGAGCTATCAATACCATTTGTTGGTTACTCTAGACCGGTAGTTTTATTTCTTCTCGAGGTTGATTCAGGTTCCGATAAGCCTTATTTCATATCCTCTAATAAAGAAATTCATGATATGGATAAAGCCATAAGAAAAATACTAAATACCCTTTCTACAGAAAGAGGTATTTTTTTAGAGCTTCCAATTTTTGATTTAGAAGATAGTAAAAAAATATCTTCTTTCAACATACTTGCTGATCCTAAAAGCTATATAGCCTCAAAGTACGATTACCATAAATTGGTAAGCATAAAAATTTCCAATCTCGGGTTAAATGACTGGCTCATTTCTGGTGACATGAATGCTAATTTTGAGAGCCCTAATTTTGTTGCTGATTTTGAAGAGAAGTTTAGAACTTTTTTATCTAGACTTATCGATGAAAATTTATCTGAGTTTCAAATCCAAACATCAAATGAATCCTTTGCTTACATTTCTATTAAAGGCATTAATACTCATGAAGACTACCTTGAGCTAAATAAAAAAATGACAATGATTTTAAGCATTCCAAGCTTAGAAATAATAAGTTTTTCTGATAGCACTATTGCTTATAAAGCTTCTACTTATGGATCTATAGATTCAATTTTGAAAGAGATTGAAAGTAATGGTTTTCTTGATATATTAGAAAGTGAAGAGGGCTCTAGTTCCATTAATTTATATTATAAAAAATGAGTAAGTATTTTATTTTTATTCCTAATTTCCTATCCATTTTAAGGATAGCTTTAATTTATCCAATCCTTGATAGTCTTCTTAGCAAGGACTTTATATTGAGCCTTATTTTTTTTGCTATTGCATCTCTTACAGATGCGCTTGATGGTTTTCTTGCTAGGCGCATGAACTGGCAGACAGAATTAGGAAAAATACTTGATCCTGTTGCAGATAAATTGCTTTTAACAGGTACCATTTTTATTTTATGGGTTAGTGACTATATTCCTCTTTATATTTTTATTATTTTCTTTAGTAGAGATGTGGCAATTTTAATTGGGGCGGCAATACAGATGACTCTGATTGAATCTAATGCTCCTCTTCCTAATATTCTGGGAAAGCTCACCACAACGCTTCAGGTTGCCTATATCTTCATTATTATTTTATTTGAGCTCCTCGGAATTAGCATTTCCTTGGTTGTGTTAGATGTATCAATTGTTGCAGTCACTTTAATGAGCCTTATAGTTTATGCATACGATTGGTATTTCGATATTAAGGCCTACCATAATGAATAAGCCCAAGCAGCTAACATTTCCTTGGAATAAGACTTATAAATCCTCTTTTGATAACTTTTATGTAGACCCTTCGAATAATGAGCTTATTTCTGTTATTGCTGATTTATCTCAATTAGACGATATCTTTATATACGGAAATAAGAACGCAGGTAAAACATATTTACTTCAATCATTATGCAATGCATATAGCAGCGAGGGTAAGTCCTCGTTATATATCCCATGTAAAGATGTTATTAAATATGGCGTTGGCATATTGGACTCTATTGAGACAATGGATTTGGTATGCCTTGATGGACTTGAAAATATCATTTCAGATAGCGAATGGGAGAAGGGCATTTTTAATTTAATTAATAACTCGTTGCACTCTGAATGTAGGTTGGTTTTTTCAGCATCGCTGAAAACAGGCTCTTTAGGCTTTTCTTTGCCTGATTTAGAGTCGAGATTAAGAAAACTTAACAGTTATGAATTACTTCCTATAAATCAGGATAATTTATTAGAAGCTATAAAATTCATAGCAAACCTAAGGTCTATAGATTTGGGAGATAAAGAAGCTCAATATCTTCTGACCTATACAAAACGAAATATTTCAGACTTGGTGGTAATCCTTGAGAGCCTAGATCAGCTCTCAATGGAAATGAAACGCAGGATTACCATACCTTTAATCAAAGAGTGTCTTTAGATCTCACAATCAAAGCAATAGACTAGAACATTCTTTTTATTTGGATCTATAATTTTAAAATGCTTATCTAAAGTTGAATTCAATAACTTTAGTCTTGGGTCTACATTAATATCAATGTTTACATTTTCTAGTATCTGGGAAATGAAAACATCTAATGGTTCCATAGCTTTCTTATAAGTCTTGATAGTGAAATCTTCTAGATTTGCTTTCGAAGCCGCAGAGTCAATTGCGTCATCAAGATCACCAATGTAATCAACCAAGCCTAGCTCCACAGCTTTATAGCCTGCCCATATTCTGCCACCAGCAATAGGAAGAACCTCTTCATAAGACATGCCTCTATTATTTGCTACCTTGGAAACAAACTTGAAGTAGGTATTATCAATGTTAGCTTGTATTGCTTTGGTAATGTATTCAGGCATTGCCTCTCTTGCATCCCATTCAGCTGCCTTGGTAGAGCTTATGCCATCTACTTTTATGCCGGCGAAGTCATAAAGACCATCCATCGTTGGTATTATTCCATAAACACCAATTGAACCTGTCAATGTATCTTCTTCAGCCCATATCTCATCTGAATTAGTTGTAACCCAAACACCGCCAGAAGCTGCAACATCTCCCATAGACGAAACAATAGGTCTTCCAGTATCTTTAAACTCATTAAGAGCATTAGTAATTAACTCACTTGCCCATACATCTCCACCGGGACTATTAACCCTAAGCACCATTGCTTTAACTGATTTATCTTGAGTAGCACTTTGTATGTTTTCAACAATAGTATCTGACCCAGCTACCCCGTATGCAGCCTCACCGGTCATTATTGCGCCTTCTATATTGATAATGGCAATATTGTTTTTTGAAGAGCTTTCTTTTTCTTCAATTGTCGATAGGTAGTCGTATATAGAGATACTGTCTGGGAAAGCATATTTATCATTTTCTTTGTTTGGATATTGTTCAAACATCCAAGCTCTGATGCCTTCTCTAGTTACAACCATATCAACCAACCCAAGCTCAAGAGCTGTTAGAGCTGGTTCAGGCTGCTTAGCCATCATCGCATATGCATTATCACCGTAATTTTGAATAGTTCCTGCTGGAAGATCTCTGCCTTCTTCCATCATTCCAGTCATCTTTGACCACATAGGGCTAGCAAACTCGTTCCATGTTAGTTTGTCATTTTCAGACATTGAATCTCTTGTATAAGGCTCTGGGCCAGATTTGAAATCACCAGCTGTAAATATGTTGTAGTTAAGTTTTACGTTTTTATAGAAATCTTTGTAATATTCTCTTTTTCTGGAAAAGCCAAAAGCTTCGACCACGCCGTACTCGTTAATCAAAATATCATTCGCTTGAGAGCTTATTAGATAAGATGAATTTCCATATGATTCAGAGTATGCAATTACTCTTTTCCCACTATCTTTTACATTCTTTACTGCTTCAGCTAATTTAAACGATGAAGCCCAATACATGCCCAGTTCAGATACATTCACATATACAGCAGCTAGATCATCATCTGTAGCAGCATTATTGAGTACGTCTAGTAAATCCTGTAATTCATATTGTTGCGCAGTGCTCCCACCACCTAAAATAGTATTTAAATCAATTGATCCGCTTCCTAGAACCTCTGAATCAACAACAACACCTACTGGTTTAAACCACAATATTTTATCTTTTGTTTCAATTTCATCAGAACCACCAAATGCAGAACCAATACCACCTAAAATTGAGAAAGTAAGAACAACTAATACAAGAGCAGTAGCTCCATTGACTATGATTTTTCTTGCGAGACTAAGAAAGCTATCAGCCTTGCCCCATATTGATTTTTTTTCACTCATTCTATTTACTCCGTATTAAATGTAACGACAAACTATCACATCGATATAGTGAAGTAAAGGTTACATTATTAATTTATTCTGATGATAAAATAATAATAGATTATGAATAAGGTTATGTAAAGTAAACTTTACATATATTTTCTTATAGTCTTGGGCCCGAACATACAATGTATGAAAAAGAATACAACCAGAATTAATTCAATTAAGTCATAAGGATAGATATCAACCCCAAATACCCTTAATGACGAAGACATAAAGTATATAAGTAATATAAAACAAAACCCTTGATAGGCTTTAATTGAAAGAGATCTTGCTTGGAAGTAAAAAAATACAAAAGGTAAAGACCAGATAATAAAAAATGTACTGGTAATTCTTAGATCAAGAACAGTTAAAAGCTTTATCAGGATTAAAGAAAATATAAATAAATTAGTTAGCGCTTTATATTTTTTAAGGCTAAGCATTTAATTTTTTAATTAATTTAGCCAATATAGATCCCGTTTTCATTGCGATAATATGTTCGTCTGGGGTCAGTTTATTACTATCATTAAAGCTTTCGACATGCGAGGGACCGTAAGGAGTTCCTCCTGCATTAGAGCTACTTAACTCTTTAATAGAGTAGGGCGAGCCGTGAATTATCATTCCATGGTGAAGCATGTAAGTTATTAAATTAAACAAAGTTACTTCTTGTCCTCCATGCATTGATCCTGTGGATGTAAAAGCTATCCCAGGTTTTCCTTCAAGTGTATTAGAGGCCCATAAATCACCAGTCGAATCTAGAAAATATTTTAGAGGTGATGCCATTGAGCCAAATCTTGTTGGAGAGCCTATGGCCAGTCCGCTGCAATGAATTAAATCATCTTTTGTACAATATATTTCGCCTTTTTCTGGAATTAGCTCTTCAGTTTGCTCAGTTACTGCCGATACTTTAGGTACAGTTCTAATTCTAATTTCAACACCTTCATTCTCGGCTCCCTCAGCAATTGAGTGAGCTATATTTCTAACAGACCCTCCAGCGGAGTAAAAAAGTATTAAGAGGTATTTATTTTCCATATTTTTAGCCTATGATATCTTCCATGATTAAGAAAATTATACCCTTGTTATGTATATTCCTATTATTTGGATGCCAAAAAAATGATGTAGAAGTCTTTAATGGCTCTAATACATCTATTGAAAAAATGAAAGGAAGTTGGGTCGTTGTAAACTATTGGGCTGACTGGTGCGCACCTTGTATAAAGGAAATACCAGAATTAATTGAATTCTCTAAAGAAAACCCAGAAGTTCGAGTATTTGCATTTAATTTTGATGAATTAGACGAGACTGACCTTGCGCCTGTAGCAAGAAAATTTAATTTAGAAATACCATCTCTTATATCTCATCCCAGGGATATATGGGGTATACAAACACCACCAGCTGTTCCTGCAACATTTTTTATTAATCCTAACGGTGTTTTAGAAAAATCTTTTTTTAGACCTCAAACAAAAGATGATTTAAATAACATCCTTGTAGCTTTGCAAAATACCTTGTAGGTAATCTTTCTTTAACAGTGATTCAGGATTAATCCTGATCTTGTTTAAATACACAGTCCAGTGAAGGTGAGGGCCTGTTACACGCCCAGTAGAACCAACTGCACCTATGCTTTGATCTTTCTCGACATAATCCCCAGCTTCCAGGTATATTTCAGACATGTGGCTGTAAGAAGATATGAGGCCATAGCCATGATCAATTATTAAATAGTTCCCTGAATAAAAGAAGTTACCAGTGAGAATAACCTTGCCCTTCGATGGGGCTTGAATGGGAGTGCCTTCGCTTGCTGCTATATCGAGTGAAAGATGAGGAGATCTAGGAGTATTATTTATAAACCTTTTCTTTCCATACCTGCTTGAAATAATTCCATCTGGTATAGGTGAGCTAAAGTTCATATTTGGTTTAAAGTCTGTAGAGTAAGAATTAACTGCATTTCTAATTTGCATTGCCTCCTTATAGGCTCTATCTGCATCTTTTTTACTTAAATCAACTTTAGATAAATCTTCTATTGTTATTCTAGATTCTCCAAAGTCTTTCTTTATTATATTTATATCTATCCCATCAAACTGTTTAGATTCATTAGAGGCAGAATAGGGGATAGCAAATAAAATATAATTTTGATCTTTAAAATTAATTTCTAAAAACCTCTGATCTAACTTGGATATAGCCCCATGACCTTCTACTGCAATTACTTCCCCAGGCACGCCACTTAAAGCTGATTGACAGAAGTTTGCGTATAAAAGAAGCGAGAAAAAAGAATAAAATGCTTTATTCATCTATTTTATTTACTTCAACCTGAACAAAACCTTTGCTTAACCTCGCAGATAGGATCTCGCCTAAGCCTACCTCTTTACTTGATTTAACTGCTACGCCAGATTTATTTTGAATTATTGAATAACCTCTGTCTAGAATTGACAAGGGATTAAGTATTGAAAGATTTTTATTATATTCAGCCAACTGCGAGCGATTAAATGATATTTTCATTTTTATATTTTTATTTAAATTTGAATCTATGTTCAATATTTTATTATTAAGCTCTTTTAAAAATGATCTGGGACTTTTTTGAAGAAGTCTTGATGAGAGAAGTTTGATCGATTGATTTTTTATTGCATAGTTTAGAGATATCTTTTGATTTAACCTCAATTCAAAATTATCTAGCTTTTGACTTTGTTCTCTTAAAATCATTAATGGATTCTTAATACTTGATTTCAATGCACTAACGAATTGATTTTTACTCTTAAGCACCTGTTCTATAGATTTAACAAGAGATAAATTTAGATCAGTTAGCCTATCTCTTATTTTAAAATTAAATTCTGAAACTAACTCAGCAGAAGCTGTTGGTGTGGGAGCTCGCATGTCCGACACAAAATCACAAATTGTAAAATCTATTTCATGTCCAACTCCTGATATTGTTGGAATAGGATACGCGGCAATTTCTCTAGCTAAATCCTCGTTGTTAAAACACCATAGATCCTCAATAGAACCTCCACCCCTTGCTAGAATTACAACATCTATTTTGTTATCAGGATTTTTTTCATTAAATATGATGATCCTACTAAGAGCTTTAATTATGCTGTTTGGAGCATTATCTCCTTGAACTACTGAGGCGCTTAAGCTCACCTGAGCAGATGGAGCTCTTCTTTGAATAGTGCTTAAAATATCTTGTAAAGCAGCTGTTGATTCTGAGGTAATAACTCCTATATGTTTGGGAGATCTTGGAATATCTCTTTTGGTATTTAGATCAAATAATCCCTCTTTATCAAGTTTATTTTTCAAGGTTTCAAATTGCTGCATTAGGTTACCAGAACCAGCTTGCTCAATTGATTTAACCATCAGCTGATATCTTCCGGTTGCAGGATAAAGACTAACTTGACCTTTAAGGATGCACTGATCTCCATTTTCAGGTGAAAAATTAAGTCTCGATGCTTGTGAACGCCACATTGCACATCCGATAGCCCCATCTTCATCTTTTAATGTGAAGTATATATGGCCAGAACTGGGCCTAGACATGTTGGATATCTCACCTACAACAGCAATATTATTAAAGGTGTTCTCTAGTAAATACTTAGCTGATCTATTGAGTTCCCCAACAGAGATAATTTCTTTATCTTGCTCTACAATGTCTTCTTTCATATACAAAGTATAACTTCATGATTGAGAATTTTCAGCGTTCACATTATTTTATTATGTTAGCAGCAGGTGCAATGCTTATTGGTTTTGCTCCAATATTTGTCAAATGGAGTGAACTATCCTCTTCCGGAATACTTTTTTATAGAATGTTTCTCACATTGCCCTTTCTTTTAATCTTCAATCTAGTTAAAAATAAAACTATTTTTTTTAGAGTTAAAAGTAAAAAAACTATCTTCTATTCAGCAATTGCATCTTTAGCATTTACGACTGATCTGCTTCTTTGGCACTACAGCATGAATATAACATCGGTATCGAATGCAACAATAATTGTTAATTCAGCTCCAATTTTTGTTGCTATCTTATCTTTTATAATCTTTAAGGACGTCCCAAATAAGGGCTTTGTTTTATCATTTTTTATAACTTATTTGGGCATTACTGGCTTAATAATGTTTTCTAATAACTATGCTAATGGAAAGGTTCTGGGAGATATTTTATGCCTCGTTGCTGCCTTATTCTACGGAACTTACTTATTAATCATATCTAGACTTGGTAAAGAAACTGCTTTAAATATTATTTTCTATACAACTTTCTTTTGTTGTATTTTCTCAATTATTCCAACTTTTATAGAGGGGGGAGTAAAAGTTCCAACCTCGACCATAGAATGGGGCAACATGATTCTGTTAGCTTTTTTATGTCAGTTTGGAGGGCAGTTCCTAATAACTATTGGTATAGCTAACATCTCAGCATCTAATGGATCTATTGGTTTGCTGATGCAGCCCTTAACCGCAACTATACTAGCTTCTTTTATTTTCCAAGAATTCTTAAATATTACACAATTACTATTTGTGGGAATATCTTTCTTTGGGATATATTTAGCAAGAATTAATCTTTCAAAAAAATAAAGTTTGAAGTAAAAAAGTCGTATTATTTTTATAAATAAAATAGTATTATTAGCCACCTTAATCATTGGTAGTTATAAAATATAACTTTTTTGATTGATAAAATGGGTGATTAGCTCAGTTTGGTAGAGCATCTCGTTTACACCGAGAGGGTCGGCAGTTCGAACCTGTCATCACCCACCATTTTTTTGGGTTGCACTTTTATCTAAAATAGATATTATTCCACCCAACAGTTTAGTGGTCTGGTAGTTAAACGGTTATAATTCCGCCCTGTCACGGCGGTGTTCGGGGTTCGATTCCCCGTCAGACCGCCACTTAATTATGAATATAGTTACATTAATACTTCTAATACTATGCTACTCATTGGTTTTGGGGATAATATTTGCTCAAGTTCTTCTTACGGCTCCAGTAGTTTTTAAAGTACTTGATGATCAGAATGCATCTAACTTCTTAAGAAGAATCTTTCCAAGATACTATTTATTATTATTTTTAATTACCCTAATAGCCTTATTGATTTCATATCTCTTCTTTTCAACAATTGATATTTATATTGCGTTAATAGCCGTTTCCTTCTCTTTTCTTGGTTATATAATTATTCCACTAACAAATATTGCCAAAGACAGGGGTTGGGATAGTCTGTTTAAAGGACTACACAGCCTTAGTGTTCTTAATACTGTGATTATATTCTTAGCATCAATAGTTGAGATAGTTAGAGTAATTAATCAATAAATATAGGTCTAGACCTTGAATTTCAAATATTAGATACTACAAATAACCTAACATAGGGGTATAAACATGGCTAAATCAAAAACTAAAGTATTTCAAACGGAAACTAAACAGCTTCTAAAGCTGATGATTCACTCTTTATATTCCAATAAAGAAATATTTGTTAGGGAACTTGTTTCTAACGCTTCAGATGCTATAGATAAATTAAGATTCAAGGCTGTGGAAGACAAGACATTATCTATTTTCAACAAAGATCTCAAGATAGATGTAAAAGTTATTAAAGAAGAAAATAAAATTATTATTTCTGATAATGGAATTGGAATGTCCGAAGCTGAAGTCATTGAAAATATTGGAACTATAGCTAGATCAGGAACTGCTTCTTTTTTAGGAAATATCACCGGCGATGATAAAAAAGATTCAAACTTGATAGGTCAATTCGGAGTTGGTTTTTATTCAGCATTCATGGTGGCAGATAAAGTTCAGGTAATTACTAAATCAGTCTTTGAGAATTCAGATACCGCTACCCTTTGGGAAAGTGACGGAGAAGAAAAATATAAATTACAGCAAGTAACTAAAGAATCAAACGGTACTGACATAATTATCTTTTTAAATGAAGAGAATAAAGAATTTGCAGATGAGGGCAGGGTTAGATATTTACTAGAAAAGTATTCTCAATATATTAATTTTCCACTTAATCTAATTTCAGAATCTGATGAAACTCATAGAATAAATGATGCAGAGGCACTATGGCTAAAGCCTAAAAGATCTATAAAAGAAGAGGAATATAAAGAGTTTTATAAATTTATGAGCTTCGATCAAGCAGATCCATTGCTGTGGGCTCATAACAAGGTTGAAGGAAAAAATGAATATACTAATTTATTATATATCCCTTCTAAGCCGCCTTTTGACTTATGGAATAGAGAGTCTCCAAGAGGAATAAAGCTATATATCCAAAGAGTCTTTATTATGGATGATGCATCTAATTTCCTCCCTTTATATTTAAGATTTGTTAGAGGTATTATTGATACTGGTGACTTACCTTTAAACGTTTCTAGAGAAATTCTCCAAGAGCATCCTCTTGTGGACACAATTAAGAAAGGCGTAACTAAAAAAATATTAGAATCCTTGAAGTCCTTGAAAGATAAATCATTAGATAAATATAAAGAATTTTGGCTAGAGTATGGCTTAGTTTTAAAGGAAGGTCCGGCTGAAGATCTTGAAAATAAAGAGCTAATTTCTAGCTTATTGCTTTTCTCTACATCTCAAAATGATTCTAATGATGCAGATCAAACTCTAGACGATTATTTAGGCAGAATGAATGATGATCAAGACAAAATATATTACTGTGTTGCAGATACCTATGAGGCAGCTGCCAACTCGCCCCATATTGAGGGATTGAAATCTAAAGGAACAGAGGTACTTTTATTAACTGACAGAATTGATGAGTGGTTAATGGCTGGTCTTAATGAATATAAAGGGAAACAGCTGGTCAATGCAGCAAAAGAAAGTTCTGACAATGATGATGCTGATAAAAAGGTTTCAGAAGCAGATCAAGGTCTTGTTGAGAAAATAAAAAAACATCTAGATGATAAGGTTTCTGATGTTTTAGTTAGCTCAAGACTTACAGATTCAGCAACATGCCTGATTCTTCCTCAAAACGAACCGGGAGCTCAGTTAAGAAAAATTCTTGAAGCATCTGGTCAAACTCTAGGGTCATCACATCCTATTTTTGAAATTAATATTAAACATAAGCTTCTTAAAAAATTAAAAGACTTAAAAGGAAAGCAATTCAACTCGTTTGTAGACTTTTTGTATGATTACGCAGTTATTGCAGAGGGCGGTTCGCCTAAAGATCCATCTAAGTACCTCAGGCAACTTGATAAATATTTATCATAATCATGAACACTAATACTAAGGTTGTTGTATTGGGGGGAGGTAGCTTTGGTACCGTCCTTGCTAACATTGCAGCTTCAAATGGATATAAGGTATCTTTGTGGGTAAGGGACTCTGAGCAGGCTCTTAGAATTAACTCTGAAGGTGCTAATTCTACTTACCATCCAGAATT
>Ga0209383_1000688_pt1 | contig 22875 bp, 23 predicted proteins | sample CoawatmetaG02DNA_FD_187510 | JGI IMG/M metagenome (GOLD analysis project Ga0209383, IMG submission 187510) | Marine microbial communities from the West Antarctic Peninsula - Coastal water metaG029-DNA (SPAdes) (version 2) | ecosystem: Environmental > Aquatic > Marine > Coastal ... | reverse complement strand
AAAAAAATTAAATAATAATGATAATAATGATAATAATGATAATAATCTGAAAAACGTACCTCCGACTCAACGTGTAAACAAGGATAATAATCCTAAACGAACCCCAAATAATAACAATAATAACAATAATACGAATAATAACAATAATAACAATAATAACAACAATACGAATAATAACAACAATACGAATAATAACAATAATAACAATAATAACAACAATACGAATAATAACAATAATAACAATACTAACAACAATACGAATAATAACAACAATACGAATAATAACAACAATGCGAATAATAACAATAATACTTCATTAATGAATATTCAATTATCCAATAATGATTATCAAGAATATTTGAGATTCAAAGAATTATCCAATTCAAACAAACAGAATATTATGACGGGACAAATGGAATTATCACAAATCAACGAAGGTTTTGCAAATGTCAATGATGATTTTAATGATGTACTTTTATTTGGATTATTAGGTGTATTTTTCTTAATATTTACAGACTATATTTACAAACTTGGGAGAAAATCATATTAATTTAATTTATTTTTATAATATATATGAATTACTATATTCTTTTATTAATATTAATTTTGTTAGTAATCGCTAACAAAAAGACAATTGAAGGAAATTCAAATAATATTCAAACACTTGTTAGTCATTCTTCAAAATTAAGCGAAATTATCGACGGCACAGAACAAAAAATAAGATCTGTACTTGAAATACCGTCCGAAGAAATTGATTCTTCATTGAAAAAAACGATATTAAAAACAGAATATATTGCAAGTCAAAATAATGAAAATAATCTAAGTTTAGTTAAAAATACAGGTATTTGGAATGATGAAATATTAAATTTACTTCAAACATTTTCTGAAAAATACGATGAAACTAAAATCAGAGAATATCCTGGGGATAAAGAAGAAATTAAAAAAAGAATTAATGAAAATAAAGAAATAGATATCCAAAATTACGGTTATAGACATGAAATACTTCCAAAAAAATACATTAATAAAAAATACCGCGATTTGAAAGAAAATTATGATACATTAATAAATAATAACCAGTGTGAAGAACATATTATAAATGCAAGCGACAAAGAAAAAACAATATGTGATATCAAAATCAAAGAAAAAGAAGAAATTATTGAAACTAAAAATGATAAAATTAAACAATTGGGTATTAAAATTGCAAGAGAAACTCGTATTAGAAACCGTTTCAAAAAAATAAATGCTCAATTGAAAAATAGAAAAAAAATTAAACGTTCATTAAGATGGAATGCAAAACCATCCGGAGCTTTATATTATAATAAATTTCCATTAGATGAAACCGGGCATCATTTAAAATGCCGAAATAATCTTCGCAAAAAATCAAATGATCATGATGCTTGCACTAAATTATGTAAGAAAACAAGAGGGTGTAATTTTATATGGCAATATAAAAAGATAGATAGATGTTGTTTTAAAACCCGCCATACAAAAAAAAGAGGATTTAGAAATAATATACCTGGATGGTATACAAGGGTTTAATACTTATATATTAATACTTATATATTAATACTTATATTAATTCATTCATTTTTTGTCTCATTGCTGTCATATCATATTCATTATATAAATTTCCACTTGGTTTATATTCATCAATCAGTTTATAATCTCCGTTGTTTTTTTTCTTTTTTGGTTTTGTAGATGCTTTTTTTGATTTATTTAGTTCCCATGTTACAAAAAGCCAATTTGGATCGATATACATAAACTCAAAACCATCTTTTTGTAGGGCCTTGATAAGATATTCTTTTAAATCGTTGATGTTATACAATGGTACGCCTATAATAAACTCGGGTATTTGAAAAAAACAGAAAGTTTTTTCGTTTTTCGCATTATAGACAATACGATTGTGTAATTTTTTTAGTATATCATCAAACTTTTGGTATCGTTTGATATTTTTTTCATACATTGTTTCATAAAGTGAATTTATATTTAAAGAACTCATAATAATATTTCTATAAAAAAAAATTGAGATTATTATTATGAAAAAGATAGATACATTATTTTTATCGGGGGGAGGGATAAATTCATTTGCATTATTTGGTTCATTTAAATATCTTATTGAAAATGATATTGTTGAAAAAGATTTTAAAAATATTAAGAATATAGTTTGTGTTTCCGGTTCTGCATTTTTTATATTACCATTGCTTTTGGGGTATTCTTTAGATATTTTAACTAAATTAGCTTTGGAATATAAAACAGATAAATTAATTGATTATGATTTATTTGATATTAATGGACTTCTTATTGATTATGGTGTTTATCAAAATAATTTTTTTGAAGATTTATTCGGGATACTTTTAAAAAAGAAAAATTTATCAGCTGAAATAACCATGAAAGAATTATATGATTATACAAATATTAATTATGTGTTAAAAACAACCAATTTATCGAAATATAAAATAGAATATATTAATCATATAACAACCCCCGATATACCGGTTTTAACAGCAATTAAAATGACATCATGCATACCGTTCATATTCAAACCGATACTATATAACGGCGATTATTATGTCGATGGCGGTGTTTGTGGAAATTATCCAATCGAATATAATAAAAAAATCAAATCAAAAAACTATTTTGGTATTCATATTAAATCAATTCATAAAAATGAAAAAATAGAAAATATTTTAGATTTTTTCTTAAGGATAACAATGGCTCCAGTATCTCCATACGATGATATTCATAAGAAAAAGAAGGATTGTTTACTTTTACAATTTCGCAATTATAGTTTTCAAATGAATTTGGAAAAAAAAAATATTGTTGAAAAAATCGCATACAGTTACCAAAAAACAGAAGAATATTTTAAGAATCCATAACATAATCATTAAGGGATGATGTAGAATGTAAGTTGAATAAATGTGCACTTGTACTTGAAATAATGCACCTATATACATCGACCCAATTTTTATCAGAACTTTCAAAATATCTCCCACCAATAAATAGCAGCTTCTTTGTTTTCTCCCAATTATCAGGATCGGATGAAAGAAATCCAGTACTTTTTGTTAAGCCGATACCAGTTGTATTATTGATTTCTTTAAAAAGCTTTTCGATCGCATTGGTTTTTTGAATATTTATCATATTACGTTTTTTATCCTTGAAAAGCTTTTTTTTATCATTTTTGAAGGATCTATTTGCAAGTGTTTGATTCAGTTTATCTTTCTTTATTTTACGAAGAGATTTGTATCTTTCTTTAAGTTCATCAACCGCCTTTTCACTTAAATTACGATAATAAAACATATCATTATTAATTTTTTTCTGAATATAATTTTCATATTCTTCGTATTTCATACCATCTTTAAAAAATTCATTTTGAAGTTGATATAGCTTGTCCATTCCACACATTGATTTACTTACAAATTGAACATGTGTTTTCCTCCTCTTCTTACTTTCATTAAATGTATTTACACGTGTCCGTCCATCATATTTATCCCGCAAAAAACTCATATTATACTCTATAAAAAATATGTAATTTATTTTTAAATCATTATTACTTGAAAATTATAAATAATGTTTAATCGTCCATCGGCTTGAAATTAAAACGTGGTTTCCTTTTTGTACCATTTGGTGCTCCATCAGAAACTTTCATCCCAAATACACAACCATAATTGGTTTTCTCCTGTTGCTTTATAATTGATTCTTTTACTTCATTTCTTTCAGGTCGCTGTTTTGAATGGTATCCTTCTTCATCACACCATCTTTCCCAAGCGTCATAAAGTTCATCAAATCCACAAAATTCTTCGCACTCATCTAGGTCAACATCCATCCAATTTGCAATAATATCATTTGATGTTCGGTAAGCTTTGGTTTGATCTTTCACTTCCTTTGGAGGAAGAGTTCCTTCTTTATTATACCTACAATATTTTTCCAATAGTTTTACCATGAATAGTACATTCCATTGTTCGAGTTTCTTTGATAACTGTTCATCCGCTTTATATTGATGAGGATTGGCAGGAGATGGTCTAGGATCATCCATAAATTTCGAAATATATTCTACAACTTCGATGCGCCTCCAAATACCACCATCATTACCACCTAGTTTTGGAAGTTCATTACACATGAGAATAATTTTAAATTGAGGCTTAAACTGTGTTGTTTCCTTGTATAATCCACGAGTTGTCATTTTATCTCCACCAGACATGAGCTTCAATTTACCCACATAAATTGTATCTGTTTTTTCTGGTTCTGACATCCATACAAATCTGGCATGTTTAATACTTTCAAGTTCAGGAGATGCGCTGCTACTACTACCCTTTTTAGTTGTTAGATAACCCACATCCATTGAACGACTATAATCACCTAATGCGAACTCAATCATATCTACAAGCTTTGATTTCCCATTACCACCACAACCTGTCCAGAAGTAGAATTTTTCCTCTCTCACTTCACCAGATAAACAACTGGAAAGGAAACGCATTGTGTATTCTCTTACAGATTTATTTGGAAAGACTTTTTCTAGAAAATCATGTAGCCCGTTATTAATTTCTTCGTAATGGTCTATCTCCTTTACAACCTCAAGTATATCATCAATATCAATTGGCACCATTGATTTGGGGACTGGGAGAGAAATCTGTGTTGATAGACTTACATAATCAGATGGGAGACCGCCTCTAAAAATACTTTTATTTAAATCATAGATACCATTTTCAAATCCAAGTAGATGTTTTTGATCATCTAGTTTATCTGTAAATTTATTATCATAGAAATATTCTTTACATTCCTTCATAATTTTATCCTTATATCCAGAGTCTTTCAATTTAATAATAACTTTACTACAATTTGCAACACGATTATTATAAATATTCTGAAACTCCGAATCTTCTTCTTCTTGACTTGCGAGATGTTGATATTTTGTTTGGTAATAAAGATATACATTCACTATTTCATTTGAAAGTCTTGATCTTAATTTATGTCCTTGTTCCGTCATTTCCCAGCGCCCACCGATATATTCATTAAAGTAATACCATACATTCTCCCGTATATTCGCACATACAAAACAATCTTTGAAATAATGATAAATTACATTTGCTACATCCGAATGGGGTCCGGTACTTTTATCCCCCTTAATACTAATTTCAACCAATCTTTTTAAAGAATCTTTTAGAATATTATCATATTCTTGAAGATTGTCTTGTTTTGCCCAGTAATGTAATGATGCTATTGTTATTTGTTTATTATTATTTCTTTGAAACCAGTCCCATTGTTTATTACATTCTGTTGAATCATTATACATGCTCCATTTCTTACTAAATACGATCCATGTTGGTAGTAGATCATTTGAAATACCATGTAAACAATATCCAATATCAAGCCAATCAGTATAACTGCTGGCCCGTTCGACAGATAAAATCATCGTTAATTTTTTAGCAATATCAAGGTCATGCCTTTGTGTTGCTGATAAAACGGCAGGATGAATCTCAATCGATTCAACACTTTCCATTGAACTACTATTTTTTAGTTTTTTAGTTTTAAGTTTATTTTGAAGTGTTTCTGTATAGACTACATTAATTTCATCATGATTTGCAACACTATTTGATTTTATTATTTCCAAAGGTTCTTCAATATACATATCAATTGGTAGATTAATGAGTGTATCACTTGACATTTTTTTAATGTAAGTAAGTTTGTATTTAAGATCTTCTTTAGGTTTTCCAGAACCATAAATGAACCAATTTCCGCCTTTATAAATTGCATCATCTACAATCTCATCCATTACATTTGAAGGTGGTATTTTATTATTTTCAGTGAATATTCCATGGAAATCAGATTCAATAATTAATTCTCGTAGCTTGCGATAAGTTTTTTTCTCGGCTACAATATAAGGGAATAGAAAGTGAATACCATCTTTTGATTCATATCCCTGTTGAGGGGCATCACAAATATGTTCTTTTTCCATGATCCAACATATTTTTTGTTCTTCAGATAGTTCGTAGAGTGTTTCTATATTAGAAAAGAAGTTTTTAATAATAGAATTTAATATTTCTTCGTTATACTGTCTTACATTAAGTTTTTCTTTATATTTAAAATCGAGATCAATTACAAGACGACATTTATCTTGTATTTTTTCGACTATCGATATTTTATCTCCTTTTTCAAATAATGAATTATGTAATAACTCATAAAATTCATCTTGATTATCTCTTGGTATAGTATATGATCTACCTGGGCTAGGTGCATATATTATATGTGTGTGTTTACCATTATCCTTCTTTGGATATTTATTGAGAAAGGAAATTAATTTTTGACAAACCATAATAATTCTTATATATTTTAATTTTTATATATATTATTTTCAAATTTAAGGTTGTTATTTAAGAAATATATATATTATTTAATAATAATTATGGAGAAAAACGCTATTAAACGTATTCTTAATAAAGATATGAAAGAAATAAATTCGCAAAATTTAAAATCTCTTGGAATTTATATTGAGTTTAATGAAGAAAATATTTTACAAGCAAGTGCAATGGTAGTTGGTCCAAAAGGTTCCTTATACGAAGGTGGATTTTTATTTTTCAATATTGTATTCCCGAAAAATTATCCTTTTTCTCCCCCCGACGTTACCTATGTATCTAGGAATAAAATTAGGATTCACCCGAATATTTATACTGCGAGCGGTACTGCTGGGTTTGGTAAAGTATGTTTGTCGATATTAGGAACGTGGAGTGGTCCAAAGTGGACAACTATAATGGATATTACAACTGTCCTGATAACATTACAATCTTTATTAGATGATAATCCATTGCACCATGAACCCGGACAAGAAAATAATAAAACAAAACAAAATTATTTGTATAATGATGTGATTAAATATGAAAGCATCAATACATTACTATTAAAAAATATGATAGATACACCCTATCATTTTAAAATATTTGCAGAAGATATGGAAAACGAATTTAAGAAATATAAGGGGGGTATCCTTCGATTTTTAGAAGAACATAAGGATGAAAAAACAAAGAATGTAATTGTGGGGTTTTACCGAATAAATACGATTTTAGATTACAAACATTTACACTCAATATATAATGATTTTTTAAAGAAAAAATCGCCGTAAATTTGATAAATATATTTATAAATTAAATATTAAATATTAATAGTAATTAGAATGGATATTAAATTCTGTGAACAATGTGATATGAAGTTAGATTATTATACAAATACATCAATTGAGCCACCCGAATTATATTTGGGATGCAAAGCTTGCGGATATAAAGAAAAAGCAGAAGATAAAACATGTATTTATAATAATGAGTACGAAATAGAATTAAGTGAAATTATTAATCAAAATCAATATCTTCAATATGATATAACACTCCCAAAAATCAAAGGGAATCAAAATATTAAATGTCCTAATAAAGAGTGTGATTCAAATACAAAAAAACTCCCATCTGAAATAATATATATTAAATATGATCAAAAAAATATGAAATATTCATATATTTGCACTCATTGCAAACAAAATTGGACAAATTAAAGTTATTTAAAATTTGAAAAATTATTATAATATTATTATTAAACAATTAACAATGGAAGAAGATAATTCATCAGACGAAGAATATACGCCCCCAACCACTCAAAAAAATAATTTAGATTTTGAAACATTCTATCGGGATTATGAAAAAAATAAGGTTAACTATATCACAAATCCACGACTGAATAAATATGAAAAAACCAAAATAATTTCTGAAAGAGCTCAACAATTAGCGAATGGTGGCATTTCGTATTTAAAAAATCCCGAAAATTACAATAATGTGCATGAAATTGCATTGGAAGAACTAAAGCAAAAGAAAATTCCAATTATTATTCAAAGGACATTGCCCAATACTGTTGAATATTGGAAATTAGAAGATTGTGTCCTTTAGTTAAAACTTTTATATTTAATTATTTAATTATTTTTTTACATTTTTTCATAAAAAAATTATATATGTATAAATTATAAATGAAAAAAGAAGATTTATGTATGCTTTTAATCGTGATTGTTTTGGTACTAATTATTTCGAGGAATACAAATTTATTTGAAGGTTTTGATTCAAATAATTCTTCTGTTGGAATGCCCCCCGAGGGTGAAATAACACCTGAATTGATAGATGAATTAGTCGCAACAGGTGAGATGACAGAGGAAATGGTCGCTGAATTAATAGATTCAGGTGAAATATTAGAGGATGATATACGTGATATAATGGATATGGCTGAACCTCCGCCCCCAACACAACCGAGAGCGACGCCTCCTCAACCGAGAGCTACTCCGCCAACGCCACCGCAACCGAGAGCTACTCCGCCAACGCCACCGCAACCGAGAGCTACTCCGCCAACGCCGCCGCAACCGAGAGCTACTCCGCCAACGCCGCCGCAACCGAGAGCTACACCACCAACGCCGCCAAATCCACCGATGCCGCCGATGCCGCCGTCAACGCCACCTCAACCGAGAGCTACACCGCCAACGCCACCTCAACCGAGAGCTACACCGCCAACGCCGCCGCAACCGAGTGCTACGCCTCCAACGCATCCAACACCACCAACGCATCCAACACCACATCAACCGGGAGGTGTGAAACACCACCAAACGGGTGATCCATCACCATTTGGATCGCCATTTGAAAAAAATCAAAATGGTGCATTTGGACAAGGTTTTGTAAATGCTTTTGACGGAGGAATTGATTTATTCGCACCCGCTACAGAAAATCCAGGGGAAAAAATACCGGTATCAATGCAACAGGAGTATTTAACAAAGAAAAGCCTTGGCACCCTTACACCACAAATAATGCAGAATATTGAACAACCGCGGACACCTGGTGATTTAGCCGGTTCTGATTTTAAACCATTTGACCCATCATCTACATCAGGGGCTCTTCTAGATACTCAATTTGGAAATGTCCCGTCGGGCCCAGGGATGCAAGCACCTGGAGGGATGCAAGCACCTGGAGGGATGCAAGCACCTGGAGGGATGCAAGCACCTGGAGGGATGCAAGCACCTGGAGGGATGCAAGCACCTGGAGGGATGCAAGCACCTGGAGGTGGTGGAGGTGTAGAAGTTCATTTTGTTTTCGGTGAATGGTGTGGACACTCAAAGAGAGCGAAACCCGATTTTCAAGAACTTTCACAAATGAAAGATGTTAAAACAGCGAATGGAAAAAATGTCAATTTTATTTTAACGGAAGATAATTCCCCTGGTATGGAGAAATTTAAAAGTAAAGTAAGGGGTTTCCCTACATATATGGTTGTTAAAGAAGATGGGTCTATGGAAGAACTAGATGGACATGACCGTACGAAGGATTCAATTCTTAATCTTGTAAAAGGCATGAGTGCTTAAATACTAATACAATACTTTGTTTACCTGAATAGGTGTTTTTTTCTTACCCCCACTATAATCTTCTTCTTTATCAATATTTTCATTTGAATAATTTTGCTGTGAATATAACCAATATGATTCAGCTCCAATTTTAAAATCAGGACGGGGTTCTGCTTTATACCAAAATACTTGATCTGATAATTTATTTGATTTTGAATTGTTGTTAATTACTAAACATTCATAATTTTCGGTACATTGATCCATGACCTGACAAAACATTTCAAATGTAGGGAACATCCCTGCATAATGTTCATATAAACGTTTGCGATTCGATACATAATTTTCTCGCAATATAAATACATAATCTATATTTGTTCTCAAATTTGGTGGTATCCCCAGGGCATATTGCATCGTTAATAAAAATAATAATTTATAATGTCTCCCATTCATAAAAACTGATCGCATATTTTTATCTTTCGCCCAACTATTATCATATAAACAATCATCTAATATTAAAAACGCACGAGGATCAGTCGTACTGTCTCCTCCATTAATTTTACTAATCATTAACTTTTGTCTTTTTAACATGTTTTGAACAATATCGGCTGTAAACTCACCATGTATAAATAATTTAGGGATAATTTGTTGGTAAAATTGATTCGCACCTTCTGTACCGGAAATTACCTGTCCTACAGGTATATCTTTATGGTGATACAATATGTCTCTGCATAAAAAAGATTTACCTGTATCACGTTTACCTATGAGGACCACTACTTTATCGTCTTTTATTTGTGTCATATCAAACTTCTTAAGTTCTAAATTCATCGCCATTCTATATTAATTTTAAATATTTTAATTATTATCAATAAATACGCGATAAGTTTATTATTTTAAAATAATGTATATCTTTCTTTAACCATGAATACAAGTATAAAATTTCATAAATGGAACCGAAAAGATAAAAAAATACTATCTAGATCATGCGATGAATTAATGGATATTAAAGAAGTACAATTTTACCAACCCTATTTTTCTTTATATTTTCATGTCCACAATACTTCTAAATCACACCAAACAATCGACATTAAAAGAAGATATTATATGAAGGAAATATTAGAAGTTACAAATCAGAAATATCATACATCAAATACATTTTTGAAATGTAAAATTTTTGATTCTTCAAAAAATATAAATATTATCAAAGAAACATTTTGTAAATGTATCCCTTTACTGGATCCGCTTTATTACTTAATGTCAAATTACAATACACTTGTCAATAGAAATAATTTATTACCTTCATGTTATAACTATAATACGTATGAGAAAATTAATAATATGAATAATAATGCATACATAGACACCTTTTTTTCATTCATATGTTCACAGGTAACACTTAATAACTTAAGTCCTTCTTTCCCTATCTATTATGGGTCCCTTAATGGAATTAAAAAAGAATATAATTTTGATATTTCCGAAGATTATAATTCATTAAAAAATGAAAAATGGTTCCATAAAAACCTTAATAAATTCCAAATTAGCGTTGATATGTATATTTCAAGTGACGAAGAATCAGATGATGAAGAATCAGATGATGAAGAATCAGATGATGAAGAATCAGATGATGAAGAATCAGATGATGAAGAATCAGATGATAAAGAATCCGAGAATGAAGGATCAGATGATGAAGAATCAGATGAAAGTAGCTTGCTTTCTTTTAATTCATCTACTTCAAGTGGTTCTTCAAATAAAAATGATTATATCATATTACTAAAAAATCTACCCTGTCAGTTTTTTTTCATTGAAAAACTTCAAGGGACACTTGAAGATATCCTCACAAATATAGAAGATCTAAATATTGAAGTAATATTATCTTGTATTTTCCAAATTTCATTTGCATTGATGTATCTTCAAAAACATTATTCATTTACTCATAATGACTTACACATTAATAATGTAATGTTTACAAGTACAACAAAAACATTTATATACTACAAATACAATAATATTTATTTTAAAGTTCCTACATTTGGATATATCTTTAAAATTATTGATTTCGGGAGATCTGTTTTTAAATTTCATAATAAACTTTTTTTCAATGATACTTTTGAAAAACATGGAGAAGCAGAAGGACAATATTCAAAACCCTTTAATAAATTGCTTTTTAAGGATAATAATGAACCAATAATTAAGCAAAACTTCCATTTCGACCTTTGTAGACTCGCGATTACAATACTTGATGTTTGTAATTTTGATAAAAATAAAAACTATCTTAAAAAACAATCATTTGTTGATTTCATTTATAATATGACACTTACAGAAAATTGTGAAAGTCTATATAATCTAGAAGATAATTTTCATATGTATATTTCAATTGCGAAATATTCAAGTAATGCATTACCAAAAAATATAATTCAAAATATTATCTTTAATAAGTACCGTATTAAAAAGAAATCATTTCCAAAACACTCATACTACACATGTTAAAATGGTGCACGCGATGAATGCGTCAGAACTTTTTCTTTTCCCCCACCTTTAAAAACATCTCCATTTAGAAATAACTTTAATAAAAAAGAAGTTGCAAATGTAATACCAAAAAGCATTAATAATTCTTGATTTCTTTTATCAATGTCAATATCATCGGTATTATTTTTTAAAAAATAAAAAGAAGCAGTATTCACAATAGCCAATATTAAACTAAATAATAAGTTGTTATCCATCATTTATTACATTACTATAAAATTTTTTTGATATTTATTCATTTACTGCATCATCAAACAATACATATTTTTCCGGGTCCTTATTCACTGTATCACCTGTTTTTCTCTCTATAATATTAGAAACATCATTGAAAAACTCATCTACAGTTTCACTATCAAAATTTTTTTCAACACTTATTAATTCTTTTTCTGTTTTTTTAGGGATAAATGTTCCATCAAAAACATCTTCTTCATTTATATTTCCATTATGGTGATTATCATTATTATCATCATCATTTGTAGTATTCGCTTTCATTTCATGAATTTCTTCTACTAATGGAGATACTTTATTTACTTCTTCATTATTTACTTCTTCATTATTTACTTCTTCATTATTTACTTCTTCATTATTTACTTCTTCATTATTTACTTCTTCATTATTTACTTCTTCATTATTTACTTCTTCATTATTTACTTCTTCATTGTTTCCTGTGAGATTTGCAATAAACCTTTCTAATATACTTTTATTATCTTCATCTTCTTTTTTAACAATCTCTACATTATCATATTCTTCTTCGATATCTTTTTTCTCTTTATCTTCATTTAAATCATCAAAAGCATTTATTTCTAGATTATCGCAATTATTCTGAATTGTTTGTTCGTCGACAGATTCATAATCTTCTTCGGTATTTTCTTCAGTATTTTCTTCAGTATTTTCTTCAGTATTTATTTTACTATCTCTCTCATCAACGTCCAAATCTTCTTCTTCTTCTTGTATATTACTTATATTATCAACACTTACTATCCCTTTCTGTAAAGTGTTTTGAATTATATTACCAAGTCCTAAATTTTTGATTTCGTTTAATAATAATTCTCTAATATCATCTTTTTTGAGAGGTGTTTTTGTGATATCTTTTTTCTCTAAATTTTGTTTGAGTATTTCTTTAATCGGTAATAATTGCCGTATCGTGTTTTCAATACATTCTTTTATTATTAATTCAACCGTTCTCATATTCTTTTGATATTCAGATGCCAATATGTGTTCAGTAAAAAAATATGGATTCTTCCACATTTCTCTTGCGATATTAATGTAACATTTATGTATGAAATTAGTTATTTTTGGTATCACAAGATCAATATTTGTATTTGATGTATTTGTACCGATTGATGTTAGAATCTTTGTATGACTAATAAAAACGGCCGTTATTAAATCATCTAACCAATCACAATCGCTCATTTTTACAATTCTTTCAGTTTCTGTTTCTATCAAAACATTACTCCATGAAGGAACTTTTTCTAAAAAATTCCTAAATATTAATATGATTGATTGTCGGGTATTTACACTATTCACCGTTTTTGCTTCATCATATATTGATTTAATACCATCAAAAATTTGAGGAGTTAATATATCGATCAACTGATTTGTATATTCTAGTTTTGCTTGAGAAAAAATGGGTGCATTTTGTTCATCCATAATAGTTTGTATCATAAAATTATTTTAATTTTGATATTTATACTTTTATTTATACTTTCAAAAAATTAAAAGAAACACGATAAATCATACCTTTTAGAGATGTTTCATAATAAAAATCATCTAACATTGTATTTTCTTCTATTAATTCTTTATTTATAAAATAATTAGGCAATTTCATATTGTCTAAATAATCTGTAATAGTAAACACAAGGATGGTTACTTGAAACCCGATACTTTCAAAGTATTGGTTCATTAAGTGAATATCTTTTTCTTCTAATTTTGTAATATCTAGTTTATCTTCATTACTAAATAAATATTTCATCCCCGATGTAAAAATCATTATTAATTCTTGAAAAATATGTAATCCTATATGTAGTTTCTCTTTTGAAGGTGTTAGCTCCAATTTAATACTATTTTTTTCTTTTGGTAAGTCTGAAAATAAATAAATAGTAAAATCATCTGCATCACCATCAAGGTACTCTGTTTCTTTATTATCCATGAAAGAAATATAAAATGGATTATATATAAAATGAAATATATAAAAATATGTTAGTAAACTTATCTTTTTAAACGTTTTGATCTTTTTGATCTTTTTGTCCGTTTTGATCTTTTTTTCCTTGATTTTTTAATTCTTGTTTTCTTTTTATCTCCTCCCCAAAACCATCCTTTTTTCTCTTTAATAGCTTCTTCGGGATATTGGGTTTTTAAAGAATCTAATTCCCCTTCAAATTGTGTTTTTATTCTTTCTTCTATTTGTTTTTTTTTACTTTGATAATCATCTTTTAAAACTTTTATTTTTTCTTCTTCTTGTTTTTTAATTGCTTTTTGTTCTGCTTCAGCTTGTTCTGATGCCTCTGCAGCTTGTTGTGATGCGGCCTCTTGTTCTGCAGCTTCTGCCGCAGCTTGTTCTGATGCCTCTGCCGCTTGTTGTGATGCGGCCTCTTGTTCTGCAGCTTCTGTCGCAGCTTGTTCTGCAGCTTCTGCAGCTTGTTCTGATGCAGCTTGTTCTGATGCCGCTTGTTCTGATGCCGCTTGTTCTGATGCCGCTTGTTCTGATGCAGCTTGTTCTGATGCAGCTTGTTCTGATGCAGCTTGTTCTGATGCCGCTTGTTCTGATGCAGCTTGTTCTGATGCAGCTTGTTCTGATGCAGCTTGTTCTGATGCCGCTTGTTCTGATGCCGCTTGTTCTGATGCAGCTTGTTGTGATGCCGCTTGTTCTGATGCCGCTTGTTCTGATGCAGCTTGTTCTGATGCAGCTTGTTGTGATGCCGCTTGTTCTGATGCAGCTTGTTGTGGTGAAATCAAACTTTTATTTGGTTGTTTTGAAGAAATATTATATGAATCAGAAAATTCTTTTTTAAAAGTATTCGCTTTTTTTGAAAACTTATCACTGCCATCCCTTACTTTTTTTGAAAACTTATCGCGACCGTCCCTTACTTTTTGATTGACATTTTTTGAAAACTTATCACTGCCATCCCTTACTTTTTTTGAAAACTTATCGCGACCGTCCCTTACATTTTTTGAAAACTTATCACTGCCATCCCTTACTTTTTTTGAAAACTTATCACTGCCATCCCTTACTTTTTTTGAAAACTTATCGCGTCCGTCCCTTACTTTTTGATTGACATTTTTTGAAAACTTATCACTGCCATCCCTTACTTTTTTTGAAAACTTATCGCGACCGACCCTTACTTTTTGATTGACATTTTTTGAAAATACCTTACTGCGTGATTTAAACTTTTTTTTTTTATTTGACATTGATAGTTTCTTTTTCCCTAATGTTTTCCCTAATTTCCTACCAACATTCCTTCCACCTCGGTATTTGGCTTTTGTCTGGTTTCTCGATTTCTTTTTTCTAGATTCCGTCATTCTATAATATATTCATTATTTAAATTTAATACGCAAAAGAATCAAGTGATTGTGTGTAAGGGTTTGATTTAAATGGATTCAATAAATTAGGATCAATACGAATCGCAATCTTTTCATCATCGAGACGATCTTTCATGCTTGTTATATCTCCATTATTTCCTTCCGGTATATTTTGATACACTTTTTGAACTGCATTTAATCGGTGATTTTTATAATCATAATCTAATTTATTGATTTCCATATTAATTGTATCCATACCATTCGATATTTTAACATTATTAGTTGTTGGTTCTCTACCCTGTGATATAATCTCTTTGGTTGGATTTGTTTCCGCATTTTGATAATTAATCGTATCCATATCTCCCTTATATTCTCCGCCACCAATCCCCATATAATCGAATAAAGTTGTATCTTTTGTAGTTGTTTCAGGTTCTTCATACCCAGCTGTATTTTTCTCGTATCCCCCCATAATATAACCATTATTTTGAGATTCAATTGTAGTTTGTTTCTTTGTTTTCTTGATATTATCTTGAATACCCATGGTGGTATTTAATATCACGTTATCAAGGTTTCCATTGTTTTTCGGTATCAATGTGGTCTGTTTTACAGTTTTCTTAATATTATCTTGAATACCCATCTTTTGAGCATCATATCCCGCGCGTAAATTGCTTTGATGATTTCTTAAATGTGTGACATCTCTTTCATTTGGCAATGCCCTATATCCCCCCTTATGCATTTCAGAACCAGCCATAGGTACATCAGTCCCTGCATTTCTCATTGTGTCCGTACCAAGTTGATTTTTCATAGGTTTACGGATGCCTGGTCTCTTTTCAATACCTTCATGTAATACGGGGGCAGCTCCACCAACCGGTTGATGATTAATTACCGAACGGTTTGTTTCGGGCATAACATGTAATGGTCTTTGTGATTTTTCAATAATAGATCCAGTTGTTACCAACCATTTATCGGCGGTATTTTCGTATGTAGGGTCTACTTGATGTTTAAATACATCACCATGCATTCCTCGGGATTCATTCATATTTTTACCACTCAAAACTTTGCCCTTAAAAGTTAGTTTTGGATTTGATTCTCCTCTTAAACGATCTACATTTGAACTATCAGCGATAAGTTGGTCTATATCGCGATTTAATGGATCTTTTACATCAATGTGGGATATTCTTTCCTGCGTAAATGGTAACTGATTTGTTTTTAAAATACCAGAATCATATCTGGCTGGATCCCCCATCCCTTCGCCAAATGTATTTCCAAAAATCTCTTGCTTTTCTAAAGGGAAAAAATTACTTGTTTCTCTTTTAGAATTATAAAATTCGGCTTCATTCCCCCCCTGATGGGTATTTAATGTTCTAGTATTTTCAAGGCCTTCATTTGTAGGTGCATTTCCGGAAAAATATGGGGCCAACCCAATCCCTTGATCATTTTTTCCAAAATTTTTATTCGAAATGTATGAACCACTTGCTTTACTATATACATAATTACTAAAATCCTCTTTTAATTCTTCTAATTCATTATCATTGTCTCTTAAAGGAGGATTATATAAATCAGATCCAATACGATCGGGTTTTTGATGATTTATTACTTTTGGTTCTTTTTGTTGTGATTCTTCGAAATTATCTTTTGCTAATTGACGAATTTCATCATCGACCCGATTATAATGTTCTGAATTATAAATATTATCCCCATTCGGGACAGATGCATTTTCATTAATAGTTGTATTTACAGGATTATTATTTTCATTATTTTCATTAAATAAATAACCTAATCCAACGAGACCACCCAAAATTGCAACCTCCATTATAAACTTATATTATATAATATTATTTATTATTTATCGTAAATGGTTTATTAATTTTATTATTTCAGTGGGTATATTCCTTTCATTAAAAAAAAAATTCATTTTTGATTCTTGAAAATGACCTATTAATTTAAAATGTATTTTATTTTCGTATTGTAATATTATTGTGTTTAACTTATTATCATAATCATACATGAGAGGATAGTTATAATATTCGTCCGTATATTCGTTACTATTTAAAATAATTATATTAATATTTAAATACTCTTTAATTAGCATGAGAGTTATAAAATCTCCCCAATAATTATTTCCTCCATCATGAAGCGTCTTTTTAAAAAGATCAAATGTCATTTCTCCCGGGTCCCATCCTTCATCAAAATCATCTGCTTCTTGCATTATTTTATAGATAGTTATAATACTCTCATATCTATCTTGAGTTATACTCTTTGATATGTTTTCTCTTAATGTTTTTGCATCACATACTTCATTTGAATTGATTACGTAGCTTATACAATGGAATAAACAATCCCCATCTTGACCACAATCTAATGTCCCATATAATGAGTTTTTTTTTGGTTTGTCGAGATACGTATTTAATTTTTTAATCCATTGTTTCGGTAATTTTTCCCAACCATATTCACTTAAAATATGATGCCAATTATGGTTTTTTATAAGTTTATTTCCTCCATCTTCTTCATAATATGTTTTGTTATCTTGTAAAAAAATTGAATCGGTGAGATAGTTTTTTTCATCCATTATTACTATTCATAATTATTTTATCTTTAATTGTTTGCGTATTTAATAGTAAATACATTCTTTTTGAACTTTCTTAACTGTGTCTTTTATTTTATCCCATTTTTCAATTTCACCTTTAGGTTTGCTTGTTTGTATTTCTCTAATATTGTAAGAACTACTAAAAATCCATATTAATTTTTTTATTTCTTCATCATTATATTCGGGGTATTTAAAACCAATTTTCTTTATTATATAACGATTACAATGAAAATCATTTGATTCATAGATCCATTCTCGTTTTTTCAATGGATCTATCTTTTTAATCGGTATAATTTTCCCATTATCAATATTCAGTTTTTTACTATTTACTAATTGTGTATAGTATTCTATCATTTCCATATCACCATTCATCCCACCGTACGCCTTTCTAAAACGTAAACTATTTATGATAATATCATTATTACCATTAATATCAAGAGTATTTTTTTCTTTTTCATAATATGTTTTTTTATCACATGTTGAGATATAATAAACGACACCAAGTAGCCATTTTATAATTTCGTTTTTTAATACCATTTTTTTTGAATATGCAATCATTAACCAAATAATCACAGGGAATGATGAATGAAGTGTTACATCTTCAATCATAATAATCGGTAACCTTCTTAAAAAAGAATTACAATCTAAATCAATTAAATGTTTTGCTGTTTGGACACTTTTAATAGTTTCCATCCTTCTTATACTTTTTTGCAAATGAGATAGTAAATATTGGTTTTTTCGATAAATAAGTGGTTTAGATACAATATAAGGTTTAAAATTCGGATTAATATTTCCACAAATGATATACTCTTTTTGTTTAATTTTAAATTTACTTTCAAATGTTAGTTCGGGTGGTTTTTCATTCACCAATTGAATTTTGGATGGTCTTTTATCAAGCCATTCAAGATAAAAGTACATTTTTTACTTTATTTAAAAAGTAAAATATCAAATTTAAAATAAAAATGATATTATGATATTAATAATAATATTAATTTTAGTTGTAGTATCTGATATATGTTTATCAATTTATCGAGATTATAGAAGGGGTAATACTTATAAAAAATCTCTAGCAGAATCAAAAAAAGAGAATAAAGAATTATTAGTGATAGGTGACCCATATTCTGGATTTTGGAACTCTTATATCCATAAATCATATGGTTGTGGGGATACATGTTTAGATTTATCTAGTTCTAAATGCACAAATAGTATCCAGGGAGATGTATTGGTAGAATTAAAAAAAATGAAAAATAACCAGTATGTTATCTTTGAATCATGTGTTTTAGAATACGTAGATCAAACACAGTTAGAAGAAATTAAAAATGAATTATATAGAGTTAGTGGTGGAGATTATTATAGTGTTCGTATCTCTCCCAATATTTTTCCAACAAATATATCATTTATAGAAACTGGGAGAATAATATAAAAAATCAAATGTAAATAAAAAAGAAATAAAATTACTGGGGAGTTTCAGTTGAACATTCTGTATCGTCGTCGACGATTGATAAATATGTATTTTCACCAAGCCTATTAAATGGTTCAATTATATTTTCTTGAGGGTTCTTAAATACACTTTCCCAACGATTTTTAGTTTGACCCCTTAATAATTGAGGGGGATTATTTAATAATGTGCTTTCTTGATGAAAAAAACCATCTTCTAAATTAATGTATTTAATTATTTGTTCTTCATCTGGTTTATAATGTGTCTTTGGATCTTTTGAATTTCTCCTATTTAATCCCATTAATTCAGAATCAACATCTACTATTTCTTTATTTTCTAATAAAGATCCACCGATTTTCTGAATACTGGTTGTTGGCGCCCAAGGGAAAACAGGTTCTCCTTCGGTTTTTACGGTATTACGAAAATAGTATCCAGGGCCAAGTGATTGTTTTGTAGTTTCTTCTTCTAATTTAGTATCAAGTTCAGCGAAATATGACATTATATAATATATATTAATATATTAATATATTATTTTTTTTCTTGAACTCTTCGCATATAATCCATATTCCTTACAATTTGACGTGTTGGTAAGCCTCCTCGCACCCAAACATCCATTGAATCTTCTGGGATAATATTATTTGTATCTTGAACTTCATTTTCTAATTTTGCAATCATAGGAGTAATAGAATATGGTAATGTAGTTGAACCAGATAATGGGTTACATGGTTTTTGTTCAGATGTCATATCTGAATTATAAAGAGAACTTTCGGCATCAACATCGTATAATCCTTTTCCAAAAAATCCCTGATTTAATAAATTTGGGAATTGATGGATAAAATTTTTATTTGATAATTTAGGATTTCCTTCATCACCAATCCTCAAAACACTGTCTTTATCAATCGCACAACCATTTTCACCCATCCATCCTAATCCACCACTAAAATTAACATTTGGTTGACTTAATTGTACCTCTCGTGCTTTTTCTAAACCGCAATCGCACCCGTACATATTATCTAAATGATAATTACCGGGACCAAATCCTTGTTGAATTTCCAAATTAACTACTGCTGGATCAGATTTTAATGAGCCTTTTTGTTCTAAAGAAAAAATGATATCATTATTACTTTCAGAGCATTTTTGTAACTGTGCATCGGGTATATTTGAAGCAAATCCTCCATGATATCCATTTGAATCAACTTCCGCCATTTATATTATGATAATATATTTTATTTTTTTTTTAAAAGAAAAAAACAAATAAAGATAATTTTTAAAAAAGATTTTAATCGCCGCGCGGACCGTTACTAACCCCATACATATTTGCGGCACATTGTAGACCGTTACCTTCTTTACAAGTTTTTGGAGTCGCATATAACCATTTCGCAAATGTATCTTGGTCATTGGGTATCGAATTACCTGGCACAGTATAAAATTGTCTCTGTGAATTATTCTTTCCAAATAAATCATTCACATCCCTATATAAACTTTCATTAAATATATTTTCAGAATAATTCTGTAGTCCTTTATTATTGTAAGTAGTACACGCATTTTCTGCCATTTTGTCTGTATTATAATCATATATTTCTGGATTCATAAAAGGATTATCTTTCGTAGGGGTTTTACAAGAACCATCTAAACTTTTTATTAAATCTGGTCCAACTTTTAAATCATTCATTAATTGTGCATTTGTAACATTTAAAAATGTTTCACGATATTTACGGTTTAAAATATATGTAAGGATTCCAACTACAAATGGAATGTATAACATGTTTGATTTTTTATTATCAAAAACATATATAAGGACGGCATAATAAATTGATAATCTTAATAAACTATTCAATTTACGATTAAAATCAAAGTTTTTATTTGGTATGATTTCAAACAAGTATTTTTTTTCATATAAGATTGATATTTTTTCACTCCACAAAGGTGTCATATATTATACTAATATATTATATTAATTTTAATTTTTTTTTTCAACTACCATTTTTTTTTCTTTCAATTTTTTTTGAAGACGTGCTTTCGTTTTATTTGGATCGTGACTTTCATCGCCAACTTTAATATTTTTTACTTGTTCAGCCGATGCTTGTAGATTCGGTTCTTGATTTGTGTTATTTTCTTCTTTATCCCTATTATTCATCATTTCTGACATAATATTTTGTGGCATCCCACCAAGCAATGAAGAAAATAATGGATTACCTTGCATTGAATTACATATATTCGATGCTTCTTCCATTAAATTATCACCATTCATTGCTTCTTGATTATTAGATATTTTCGAACTTATCGTTTGCATTATATTAGCCATATTACCCCCACTGAATAAATCTTGAATTCCTCCTCCATTTGTAACAATATTTTCGATATCTAATTCTTCAGTAATTTCTTTTGCTATCTTTCCAATGCTTGTAGTTTCAAACATTTTATTCATTTCATTCATACCCTCTCCAACACTGCTATGATTTTCACCGATCACTTTTTCGAGTTTATTAACATCAAAATTTTCATTTAATTTCTGGAGTTTTTTCATATTTTTAAAAGTTTCTTTATCCTTTACTTTTTCATGTGACTCAATACTTTTAATAACCTCGTCAATTTTTTCCTTTTCAGAGTTATTTTGGATATTCATTGCACAGAATGTTTGAAGGTATTTCCAGATACTGTTTTTAGTTTGATCTGAAATATCCTTTGTATTCCATAATAATTTAAAAGAAACATTCTGTAAAATTATTGGATCTTCATCAAATAATTTAATATCTTTATTGACAATCTTTTCACTAATTAAATCGATGTTTTCTAAAAATTCCGTTAATTTATCGTTGACTATCCCTTCTTCTAATTTTGGTTGATAGTACTTCAATAAGCGATTTTCATATTCTGGAAAAACATCAATAATATCATTTATAAAAGATTGAAGCAACTTACTACTATTTTCAGACATTTATTATTTAATACATTTTATTTCTCTATATATTTTACGCAACTTACATTCCTCCAAGTCTCATAGAACCATTTCCAACTTCTCCTCTTTCCCCCATCATCCTTTCATAATCACTATCAAATTGTTCTGTTTTTTTATTTTTCTTTACATATCCATCATTCTCTACATCAATTGAAGTTGGTGTTTCCATATCTAAAGATGCATAATATCCCTGTCCAACATTTTGCGGGGTTTCATCAATCGATGCGAATCCAAGTGATGCTCCTCCAAAACCTGAATCGTTAAAATATCCATCAAACATTTCATCATCTGGATTCGTTTGCGGCTGGCCCTGCTGCGGTTGGCCCTGGTGCGGCTGGCCCTGGTGCGGCTGGCCCTGGTGCGGTTGGCCCTGCTGCGGCTGGCCCTGGTGCGGCTGCATATTTTTTTGAGAATCGGGTCTTCCCTCTAAAGCCGCAAATAATTCATCCGCATTCCATAATTCTCCATTTGAAATCATAGAAGGTACCCCCGTTATTATTTTC
>Ga0209383_1000677_pt1 | contig 23052 bp, 25 predicted proteins | sample CoawatmetaG02DNA_FD_187510 | JGI IMG/M metagenome (GOLD analysis project Ga0209383, IMG submission 187510) | Marine microbial communities from the West Antarctic Peninsula - Coastal water metaG029-DNA (SPAdes) (version 2) | ecosystem: Environmental > Aquatic > Marine > Coastal ... | reverse complement strand
ATTCATTTTCCTAAAGAAATTAAAAAAAAGATACCAGTTATTATATTTCAACATGGAAGTTCCAGAGATGGAATGAAGTTCAAGAAGTGGGGTGGTAAAACCGATGAAATGGGTAAGCGAATTGCAAAAAGAGGAACTGAAGAAGGATACGCAGTAGTTTTGATCGATGCTTTTTATAAAAAAGGAATTAAGCCTAGTAATAAAAGAAAATTTCCTCAATCTATTTTTTATGCAATTAAATTAAAAAATATTTTATCTAAAGACCAAAGATTTGATCAAAATCGTTTTTTTTACGCAGGATTTAGTTATGGTGCTGCCACTGCTTTAAAATTGTATAGTTCAAGATTAAATAAAATTAATCCTTCTTGGAGAGCCATAGCGGCTGCTGAGCCTGGATGTAATACTGTTCAATACCCAGTTAAAGTACCATTTCCAGGATTGATCATTAAAGGTGAAGAAAGTCATTATTATCTTCCAGCTTGCATCTATTATCATAAACTAATTCAAAAAGTAGGTAACAATGTAAAATTGGTCATAATTCCAAAAGTAAATCATTTTTTTAGTTTAAATGGAGTTATTGGAAAAGGTGTGGCAGTTAATGGGTGCACAAATAATATTGCATTAAGATACCCCGACGGCTCATGGCAATTCGCAGACGGAAAGTCAACAAATCGTCGTGAAATTACAAAAAAATGTTTTACAAAACAGTCTGGCGTTGGAAAAACTCGTGAAAAATTAGATGAAGCTGTAGATCTGACTTTAAATTTTTTTAATAATTATAAAAAATAATATTTATAAAATTAGTTTTTTTTTCTTTTGAAAGCACCCTTTCCTTTTTTGGGTTTCACAATTCTTTTTTTATACTTAGAAGTTCTTAGATCTTTTGCTATAGGATTCTTTTTTTTCATTTCTTATTGGTTAAGAAAATATCTACCTTCTTTAATCTCAATAAAATTTTTATCTTTTAGTTTAAGCTGTATTTTTTGGCGCAGTCTATAAAGGTGCGTTTCATAAGTGTGGGTATCTACCTCGTCCGAGTAAGACCAAATGTCTTTCATAATATCTTTTTTATTCGCACCGTCTTTTTTTCCAAATAAATAAACAATAATGTCCTGTTCTTTTTCAGTTAGCTTAATGCTCTTTCTGCCGATAGATAGAGTTCTTTTGTTTTTATCTAATATATACTGTCCAATTTCAATCTTTGCTTGAAAGTGAAACTTGAATTTTAAAATAGATAGTTTGATAATTTTTTCCAGATCAAGAAAGCTGATGGGAGTTTGTAAAAAAGTACTAAATAAATTATCTTTTTTTAAATCTTTAAATTGCTTAGGATCAGAAGAAAAAAAAATTTTGGGAAACATAATTTTTTTGGCTTCTGTAATTTTGATTTTTTCTAGACTGTCTAAAAAAATTAAAAAAACAAAGCCATCCTGAACATTATAGTTTTTAAACAAGTGGCTAGCTTCTTTAAACGTTCTCAATTGATTAACATTGTAGTCTAGCTTTTGTTCTTGAAGGCACTCGAAAAAGTCTTCTGAACCGACTGTGACTATTGAATAATTGTGCATATGATGAAATTATAAATTTTTATGATGATAGTAAATAATAAGAGTGAGCTTTGGTACAATAAAGTTTGCTACAAATGTGCATATGGTACAAATGGCTTCATTAAATCCAAGAAAGAGGGTGATGGATGCACCCCAATTGGGACATTTCATATAAATAAACTCTTTCTCAGGAAGGATAGAATTAAAACAATTGTCACTAAGATTAAAACTATAGCTATTGTAAAAAATATGGCTTGGGAAGATAATCCAAGAAAAAAAAATTATAACAAATTAATTACATTACAAAAAAACTCTCATAGAGAACGGCTCTATAGAAAAGATCACCTGTATGATTTAGTTTTAGTTGTTGAATATAATACAAAAAAAATAATAAGAGGAAAAGGTAGTGCTATTTTTATTCATATAGCAAAACCAAAATATAAACCAACCGAAGGGTGTATTGCGCTTGCAAAAAAAGATTTTTTAAATTTGCTAAAAAAAATAAAAAATAAGGAAAAAATTAAAATTATTGGTTAGATCGAGAACCAAATATTTTACTACCTATTCGTACATGCGTAGACCCACACTTTGCAGCATTCATGTAATCTTCGCTCATACCCATACTAATAAATTTTAAACCAAGATCATTATTAAGTTCTTTTAAATGATTGAAATGAGGGGTGGGATCTTGATCAAATGGCGGTATGCACATCAACCCTACTACATTTAGATTTTTTTCATTCACGCAGCATTTCAATAAATTTTTAACCTCTTTTTTAGAGACACCTGATTTTTGTTCTTCCATCCCAACATTTACTTGAATAAAATATTTTCTTTTTACTCCCAGTTTAACCTCGGCCTTTGATAGCTCACTTGCAAGCTTTATACTGTCTACTGAATGTATATAATCAAAAAGTTGCACCGCCTCCTTGGACTTATTAGACTGCAACCCTCCTATTAAATGAAGCTCCAAGTCTTTTAAAGAATCTTTCAGCTCTGACCACTTTTGCTTTGCTTCTTGAACTTTATTTTCTCCAAAAACTCTATGGCCGTGGTCAATGAGTGGTTTAATATGTCCTAGTGGAAAAGTTTTACTAACAGCAATCACGGTAGGGTTAAGGTTTGCGTTGGTTAATTCATCTCTTATATTTAAAAAATTTTGTACTATGTTGTTCATAATGAAAAAAACTCAAATTTATTTTTTTTTAGAAGAGCTGAATAGTATCAATATTCCACTGCTAAAAAAATTAAAAAATATATCTATTATTTATCGAAACTATTCAAAACAAGATTATATAACTAGAGCTTTAAAAATAAAAGTGTTTGCAAAAAAACAAGGACATTCTCTTTTTGTTTCAAATGATCTTTTATTAGCAACTAAACTAGGTGCTAATCTTTATATTCCAAATTTCAACAAACAGCTTCGATATTTAAATCATAGCTGTCAAAAAAAAATAAGTGTTATTGGATCTGCTCACAACTATCTAGAAATGAGAATAAAAAAGGCGCAAGGCTGTTCACAAATTTTTGTTTCTCCTCTCTACCCTACTTCTTCTCACCCAGAAAAAAAGTCTATGGGAATTGTAAGATTTAATCTCCTAAAAAATAATTTTACATCAAAAATTAACATTTGTGCGTTAGGAGGGGTAAACGAAACCAACATTCATAAAGCTCGATCTTTAAACATCTTTGGCTTTGCTTTAAAAAGCTATTTAAATAAAAAACAAACTCAAAAAAGCTTGGGTTTTCTTAATTTAATTGCACGATCAAATGTAATGCGCTAATTGTACAAAATGGTAGTAGAAAAATTTAATCACACCGTTGCTGAAAAAAAGTGGCATTCCTTTTGGGAAGAAAATAAAATTTTTAAAGCGGGAGAAGATAAAACTAAAAAAAAGTTTTATTGCCTAGAGATGTTTCCATATCCATCGGGTAAAATTCACATGGGGCATGTAAGAAATTACACCTTAGGTGATGTGGTCGCTAATTTTAAGAGATTAAATGGATTTAATGTATTGCACCCCATGGGGTGGGATTCGTTTGGTATGCCTGCAGAAAATGCTGCTATTCAAAACAAACTGCACCCAAAAGATTGGACTAATAGCAATATTGAAACCATGAAGTCCCAATTAAAAATGTTGGGTTTTTCCATAGACTGGGAAAGAGAAATTTCCACTTGCAACGAAGATTACTATAAACATCAGCAAAAGTTTTTTTTAGATCTTTATAAAAAAGATCTTGTTTATAAAAAAGAGAGTTTAGTGAATTGGGATCCGATAGATAACACGGTCTTGGCTAATGAGCAGGTGGTAGATGGTAAGGGCTGGAGGTCGGGTGCAGAAGTTGTTCAAAAAAAACTATCGCAGTGGTTTTTTAAAATTACAGATTTTGCTGAAGATTTGGATCAATCTTTAGAAACGTTAAAAGATTGGCCTGAAAAAGTTAAGTTAATGCAAAAAAACTGGATTGGAAAATCCAAGGGCTGTGAAATTGAATTTAATCTTACTTCCTCTAAGGAAAATAAAAAAATAACTATTTTTACTACGAGGCCCGATACTATTTTTGGAGCATCTTTTATTGCTCTTGCAATTGATCATCCTATTTCAAAGGAGTACGAACAAAGCGATGAATTTAAATCCTTTAAGGAACAGTGTTATAAAATAGGTAATACTGATGAGGCGATCGCCAAAACTGATAAGTTTGGTTTTAAAAGTGACTATTTAGCAGACCATCCTTTTATTAAAGATAAAAAGATACCAGTTTATTTTGCTAACTTTGTGCTGATGGATTACGGAACGGGTGCTGTATTTGGATGTCCAGCTCATGACCAGAGAGATTTAGATTTTTCTAGAAAATATAACTTAGAAGTAACTCCTGTCATTCTTCCACCAAACCAAAAAGAAGAATCTTTTGAAATAAAAAATAGAGCCTACATTGAGGATGGGATTCTAATTAACTCTGACTTTTTAAATGGATTAACCATCAAAAATGCTAAAGAAAAGATTATAGGAAGATTTGAATCAGCAAATAAAGGCAAGGGGAAAACTACTTTTCGCCTAAGAGACTGGGGTATATCTAGACAACGTTATTGGGGCTGTCCCATTCCTATTCTTTATAGAGAAGATGGAGCTGTTATTCCAGTTTCAGAAAAAGACTTACCCATAAAGCTCCCTGAAGATATTAATTTTGACAAACCTGGAAACCCTTTAGAACACCACCCAACATGGAAATTCACCACTTGTCCTGAGACAGGTATGAAAGCTACACGAGAGACAGATACGTTAGATACGTTTGTTGATTCCTCATGGTACTTTCTAAGATTTTGTTCAAGTAACAATCACAATGTTGGATATGATCTGGGTGATGCAAAATATTGGATGCCTGTAGATCAATATATCGGTGGTGTTGAGCATGCTATTTTACACTTATTATATTCACGCTTTTTCTCTAGAGCCATAAGTTTGAAAACTAAATACGAAATTACAGAACCATTTAAGGGTTTGTTTACCCAGGGCATGGTCTGTCACAAAACATTTAAAACGGAAGATGGCCAATGGGTATATCCCGAAGACGTTGTTGAAGAAAATGGAAATACTTTTGAAAAGACGAGTAAGAAAAAGATAGTTATTGGCTCATCGGAGTCTATGTCTAAATCTAAAAAAAATGTTGTAGATCCTCAGTCTGTTATCGATATTTACGGTGCAGATGCAGTTAGATGGTTTATGCTATCTGATAGTCCGCCAGAAAGAGACATACAATGGAGCGAAGAAGGAATTGCAGGCTGTCATAAGTTTATTCAGAAAGTTTGGTTAATGGCAGAAATGATACAAAACATTTCAGATACAACAAAAATATCAAAAGATAAAAAACTAGAACTCGAAAAGCTCATCAACAAATGCATTAAGGAAATTACACTGAATATAGAGCACTTTCATTTCAATGTTGCAGTTGCAAAATTTTATGAATTTGTGAATAGTTTTAATAAACATATAATAAATGAAAACTGTGACCGTAATGAATTTATTTCTATTCTTAAAAAATTTTTAGTTTTAATTTATCCTTTTATTCCACACCTGGCTTCTGAAATTTGGGAAAGAATTACTAAAAACAAAAATCTACACCTGCAGCCATGGCCTTCGTTTGAAGAAAGCCTTTTGCAACAAGATGATTTTAATATTATTGTACAAATAAATGGTAAAAAAAGGTCGATTTTAAGGGCAAAAAACGATATGGACGAAGAGTATTTATTTCAAATGAGTTTGGAGCTGGATAATGTTAAAAAGCTTTTAGAAAATAAAAAAATTATCAAAAAAATATATATTAAAAATAAGTTAATAAATTTTGTGGTTCATGATTAAAAAAGTTATTATTTGTTTTATTCTTGTGGTCTTGTCTAGCTGTGGATTTACTCCTATGCTGAAAGATTTTAATTCATCTAATCTAAATATACAAAAAGTTAATTACAGTGGGAATAACAACCTAATCTATCTAGCCAAGAATTACTTAAATTTAGAGGAGAAGAAGAGATCAAAGGGATTGGTAGTAAATTTTGTAATTTCAGAAAGTTCAACCTCAACTGCACAAAACACTTCTGGAATAGTTACAGAAGAGCAGATCACACTTAGTATAAGCATAAATGTATTAAATGATAAAAATGTAAATCTACTTACAGATACTGTTTCGGCCTCAAGGAAGCTTCCTATTTCTAATAATTTAAGCTCAAATCAAGAAACGCGTACAGTTGAAAAAAATAATTTAATGCAAAAGCTAACTCAAAAAATAAAATTTAAATTACAACTTATTTCTAAACAGCAGAAATGATAGTCAAAAGTTTTAATTTAAACTTTCAAGAACTTCTTAAAAAAAAATGCGCTCTTCTTTATGGAGAAAATCTTTCATTGGTATTAGAAATAGAAAATAAAATTGCAGCAGAAGCTAAGACCACCAAAAATCTAACTATAAAAAAATACCAAGAGGAATATCTGTTGCAAAATAAAGATCTATTCGACCAGTTAATAAATACAGAAAGTCTATTTGGAGATCAAGAGATGATGATCATATCCAAATCAACAGACAAGATAATGGAAATATATGACGAAAAAAACGCACAAAATAATGGTAAACATATAATATTTTTATCTGGTCCCCTAACTAAAAAATCCAAACTACGGGAGCTAGCAGAGACGTCTATAAATTTTTCTTGTATAGCCTGCTACAACGATACTCCTGAACAGCTACAGTCTATTTTATTTCAGAAATTAAAGGATAGTAAAATGTCTGTTTCGAGAGAATTTATAAATTCAATTTTTGAAATGAATTCACTAAACCGCCAAGATATTAATGATGCGGTTAATAAAATCCAGCTTATTCAAAACACATCTAAAATTACCGAAGAAAACTTAAAAAATATTTTTCATTCATCAGAAAGCAATAACAACTTCGAAATAATAAATTTTTGCTTACTCGGTGATAAACAAAATATTAATAAAGTGCTTAGTAATATTTATGCTCAAGGAATCAGTTTTAATGAAATACTAGCTGCATTAAAATACAAAGTTAAAAAATTATTAGACATTCTAGAATCTGACGTTTCTGCTAATGACCCGAGTCGACTTGTAGAAAACTTTAAACCGCCTATTTTTTGGAAAGAAAAAAATATAGTTAAAGAGCAGCTAAAGAGATGGGACAAGCCTGAATTAAAAAAATTAATAGAACTTATTTACGATACCGAAATAGAATGCAAAAAGAACTATGATGTTTCTAATACAATCCTTCAACAGTTCATTGTTTCAGCGTCTAACAAATCTTGCTTGGATAATAGATATATTTAATTTATTAATAACTTTCTTTAATAGATTTAATCAAAAATTCTAGTTGTGCTAGGTTATTGTATTGGAAGCTGATAGCGCCTCCTTTTTTTTTCTTATCAGCGATATTAACTACCATTCCCGTTTTATTTTGAAGGTCCTCTATAAGTTGTGCGATATTGGGGTCTAGCTGTTTTATAGATTTTTGATTATTGGGAGTTGTAGACAAATGTGTTTTTTTAGCCAAAAACTCAGCTTGACGGACTGATAGGTTATTATTCACGATAGTCTTAGCTAATTCGACATTACCAGACACGTCAATTAAAGTTCTAGCATGTCCTGGTGTTAGTATTCCTTGGGTAATCATATCCTGTATTTCCGCAGGCAATTTTTTAAGTCTCAAAGTATTCGCTATATGAGCTCTGCTCTTTCCAATCATTTCTGAAAGTTTATCTTGAGTGTAGCTAAACTTCTCCATTAACAGTTCATACCCATCTGCTTCCTCTAAAGCATTTAAACCCTCTCTTTGAATATTTTCCAATACAGCAAACTCTGCTGCTAGAGTATCATCAACATCTAATTTGACGATAGGTATCTCATGAAGTTGTGCTAACTGTGCTGCTCTCCATCGCCTTTCTCCAGCAATTATTTCAAATGTATTTTTATCGGAAGGTCGGACAACAATAGGCTGGATAATTCCTCTAGTCTTAATAGATTGAGCTAATTCATCTAATTGCTTTTTATCAAAATTCTTTCTTGGTTGAAATCTATTTGGTTTTAAAAGATGTGTTGAAACTTTTTCAGGAGTGAAATTTTGTTCAACGATGGGATCTTTATTTTCTGATTCTCCCAGTAACGCTGCCAAGCCTTTCCCCAAACCCTTTGATTTAAAATTATTTAATACCATTAAGCTGCAAAATTAAATTTTTTTTGTTTATCTATAATCTCTAATGCTAACTTTTCATAAGCGATAGATCCTGCACAATATTTATCGTAAACAAGAACTGGTAAACCATGAGAAGGTGCTTCGGAAATTCTAATATTCCTAGGTATCATTGTTTGATAAACTTGTTCGCTAAAGAACTTTCTAGCCTCATTTTCTACCTGTGAGCAAAGCTTATTTCTTTTATCAAACATGGTTAGAACTATTCCTTCTACTTCTAGACTTTTATTTAAACTAAATTTAATTCTATTTATTGTTTTTAAAAGCTGCGTAAGACCCTCGAGAGCAAAAAATTCTGTCTGCAAGGGGACTATAACTGAACTTGATGCTACCAACGCCATTACCGTTAAAAGGCTTAAGGACGGAGGACAATCAATAAGTATCTGATTATATTGGTTTTTTTCTTTTAAACCACCTAATATCTCTTTTAAAATAAAAGCTCTATTTTTATCTTCTGCTACTTCTGTTTCAAATCCTGATAGATCGACATTTGCACAAATAATATCCAAGTTTTGAATTTTTGTAGTTTTCACGTAATCTTGCAAATTATTTCTATCATTTAAAAGTGCATAGATAGAATTGTTTCGATCGTTATTTTCGATACCAACACCAGTTGAAGCATTTCCTTGGGGATCTAAATCTATGATTAAAATTTTTTGACCCAGGTTGGCAAAAGCACAACCAAGATTGATAGTTGAGGTAGTTTTCCCAACTCCACCCTTTTGATTTATGATTGATACAATATGATTCATTTTTAGATTTTTTTCACACTATTTATTACTAAAACTTTCGACCCCGGATTAGTGACGCTTTCATGTGTATCACATTTTATTTCCCAATGTTTCTTTGCTTCAGTTAATTCAGTATTATAACTTAGACCTTTAAGAAGTAGAATTTTGTTAAAATTAATATTGCTCATATCTAAAATATTTAGAAAAGAATCTAGGGGTTTAAATGCCCTGCTTACTAAAGTTGTGTAATCCTTTTTTTTTAAATTCTTAACATCATGATTATGTATTGCCACATCTATTTCTAAAAATTTACAAAGCTCCTGTAGATAAGTGCATTTCTTTGAACTCTTTTCTACAATAGCTAGCTTGAAGTTGATATTAAGATCATTTTTAATAATATACATTACTATTCCTGGAAAACCAGCTCCTGATCCTATATCAAGGATATTGTTGTCCTCAATATTAATGTACTTAAGCAATTGAGCAGAATCTTCAATATGCCTACTCATAATGATATCCTCTGTAGATTTAGATATTAAGTTAAGATTTTTGTTATATTCTATTAGAAAATCACAATATTTCTCTATTTTCTTAGATGTTTCACGTGAAACAATGCTATCTAAATATGAAGTTTTTATCATTTAATTTAAGCTGAATGCTTAAATTTATATCTTTTTGTGTGCGCAAGCAAAAGGTTTATTGCAGCTGGAGTCATACCATCTATTCTCAGGGCCTGTCCAAAGGTTTCTGGCTTAACTAATCTTAATTTGTTCTTCACTTCTTCTGTGAGACCACTTATTTTATCATAGTCAATATCGCTGGGTATTTTTAAATTCTCATCTTTCTTGAATTTCTTTATGTCGGCATCTTGCTTTGCATAGTACCCTTTGTAGTGATTTTCTATCTTTAGCTGACCTATTATATCTTCTTCGGAGTCAGGAAGTTCTTTAAATATCGATTTTAACTTATCATAATCAACATTTTTGTATCTTAGTAGATCTATTCCATTTCTCTTAACCCCATCCATTGATATAGAAATGCCATGTTTTTTTGCTTCATTTGGGGATAAAGATACGCTTGAAAGACTGATTTTAACCATGTCTATTTTTTTAATTTTTTCCTCTAGCTTTTTACATCTTTCAGAACTTACACATCCGATTCTCATTGCTATTGGAGACAGTCTCAAATCAGCATTATCGGCCCTAAGAGTCAGTCTATATTCAGCTCTGGAAGTAAACATTCTATAAGGCTCCGCGACACCTTTGGTAATCAAATCATCAATCATTACCCCTATGTAAGCCTGCGATCTGTCTAAGATTAAGGGATCCTGCCCTTTGACGGAAAGGGATGCATTAAGACCTGCCATCAAGCCTTGGGCTGCGGCCTCCTCATAACCTGTGGTTCCATTTATCTGTCCTGCTAAGTAAAATGAGGAAATTTTTTTTAATTCAAGGGTTGATTTTAACTCTCTTGGATCAACATAATCGTATTCTATAGCATATCCAGGTCTAATCATCTTAACTTCAGATAAGCCATTGATATTAAACAATATTTCTCTTTGTACGTCTTCAGGAAGTGATGTAGAAATACCATTGGGATAAATAGTATGATCATTTAGTCCTTCTGGTTCTAAAAATATTTGATGTCGTTGCTTATCTGCAAACTTGACGATTTTGTCCTCTATAGATGGACAATATCTTGGACCGACACCCTTAATGTTCCCAGAATACATTGCAGATTTTTTTATGTTGCGTGAAATAATTTTATGAACTTCATCATTCGTATAAGTAATACTGCATGCAATTTGTTTAGAATTAATTTTTTTAGTTTCTATAGAAAAGAAAAAAGGATTTTCATCTGCAACCTGTTTTTCTAAACCATCAAAATTAATTGTACGTGCATCGAGGCGCGGAGGAGTTCCAGTTTTTAATCTTCCAAACATTAAATTAAATTTTTGTAATTGCTCTGACAAACCAGAAGTAGGAGCTTCGCCAAATCTTCCAGCAGGTGTCATTTGTGATCCAATATGAATCACTCCATTTAAAAAAGTTCCGGTAGTTAAGATTATTTTTTTAAATTTTATTTCTTTTCCTGAAGCTAAGATAATTGATCTAATATTGTCTTGTTCAAAAACAAAGGATGTAACAGGGTCGTAAATAATGCTTAAATTACAATGACTTATTAAGTTTTCTAGCATGTATTTTTTGTATAATGCTCTATCTGATTGCGTTCTTGGACCTCGAACTGCAGGACCTCTACTCGCATTTAATAGTTTAAATTGAATTCCTGATGCATCAGAAACTTTTGGCATCACTCCGTCGAAAGCATCAATTTCTCTTACCAGATGTCCTTTACCTAGGCCTCCGATTGCAGGGTTGCAAGACATCTCACCAATTGAATTTTTATTCGTTGTAACAAGAGCTGTACTTACTCCCATACGAGCAGACGCTGCCGCTGCCTCACAGCCTGCGTGACCTCCTCCAATTACAACGACATCAAAATTTTCCATGAACGAAATGTATATCTCATGGATTAATTTACAAGTGAGGAATCTGACTTAATGGCAAAGTTTGCGACTTATTTGCCAACACAAAAATCTTTAAAAATTCTTCCAAGCACCTCTTCTACTCCTATAAAACCTACTATTTCGCTTAGGTAATTTGAGGCTATTTTCAGCTCTTCAGCAATTTTTTCTATTTCTGCAGATTGAGAGATTTTGAGGTAATTTTTCAAATGTTTAGATGTTTTGACTAGTAAAGTTCTGTGCCTAGACCTTGATATTAGCGTATCATTCCCATGATCATATAGACTATTCAAAATATTTTTTAGATCTTCAATTAACTTTTTGTAGCCAAATTTTGTTAAAGTAGAAATTTTGTAAATTGCTAAAAACTTTTTTCCTTTTATGTTTTTTAAAACAAGCTTTCCATCAAAGTTTTTTTTGTCTTGCTTGTTAATAATAATTAAAGTTTTTTCGTTAATTAATTTTTTTATTTCATTTGAAATTTTTTTAATTGTTCCATCTAATATTAAAATATTTAAATTTGATTTTGTAATTTGTTTAAGAGCCAAACCAATTCCTATTTTTTCAATTTTGTTTTTGGCAGCTCTTATTCCTGCTGTGTCTGACAGCACAACAGGGTAGTTATTAATTTGTAGTTGAACTTCTATAACGTCTCTAGTTGTTCCTTTGATTTCGGAAACAATAGCAGCTTTTCTTTTGGCTAATAAGTTCAAAAAGCTTGATTTCCCTGAGTTAGGAGGTCCAAAAATAGCTATTTTAAAGCCTTCTCTCATGATCTCGCCTACTTTGCTATCATCTAACATTGCCGTGATTTCTTGAGAAATTTCCTTTATTTTTTGATCATTTCCTTTCAAAATACTAGCAGGAAGATCTTCTTCGGAGAAATCAATGGCAGCCTCACACTTGCTTCTAACGTCTAGAATTTGTTCTCTCCATTTCATAAACAAAGGAGAGCTATTTTTTAATCTCAAAGCCTGAATTCTTTGTCCTTCTGTTTCAGCATTTAAAAGGTCCGCAATACTTTCAGCTTCGTATAAATTAATTTTATTATTTAAAAATGCTTGTTTAGTAAATTCCCCCGCTTCTGCAAGTTGGCAATCAGACCGTAAGGACAGCTCACTTAAAAATTTATTGATTACAGCTTTACTACCATGAACATGAAACTCTATTAGATCGTCACCAGTGTAACTTTGACCTTTGGGATACCAAACAACAATTCCTTCATCTAAAATTTCTTTTTTTGAATCGTAAAAAGTTTTGAGGAAAGCCATTCTTGGCTTATCAATTGTGCCATGAATTATATCTTTAGTGATTGTTAGAGAGTTTGGTCCAGACAAACGGATGATGGCAATTCCAGAAACTCCTGGTGGAGTTGATAGTGCATAAATTGTCATTTTAAAATCTTAATCCTTTGTCCGCCAGATCAATAATTTTATTCATCACTGTAGGTTGCGAAGCTATAGAAAAGCTTTTCTTTCTTAATTGAGAAATAGCAGGGGATTGGCTCCTGAACGCTTTTCTTATTATATCAATCGATATAGCAAATAATAAATTACTTGCCTTGGTTTTTTTTTCATATTCTTTAAGTATCCCAAGATCTCCAATGTCATAACCTTTGTTTAATTTTTCCTCTAAAATGCTAACTAAAATGTTGATATCTCTTAAAGTCATATTCCACCCTTGTCCTGCGATAGGATGAATTTTATGAGTAATATCACCCATAAATAGAACTCTGGAAAGCACAGTTCTTCTCAAGAACTCAAAAGTTAAGCCAAATTTTTCCAACTTATTCGTGCAACTAATTACCTCATATAAGCCTGCTGAAATCATTTTTAAAAAATTTAATCTGGCTTCATAATTTAAAATAATCTTTTCTGCATCGGATTTATTTTTAACAGACCAAACAATGGAAGTGTGTGTATTTGAAATTGGCAAGAAGGCTAAAGGACCATCTTTTAAAAAAAATTGTCTAGCACAATTATTGGTTAACTTTTTATGCTGGAGAACAAAAGTATAAGCAGTCTCCGAATAGTCCCAATTTAATTTCTTTTCGTTTGATAGTAATTTTAAATTGTTAAATTCTGTTGCAATAATTAAATTATATTCCGAGGTTTTTTTATTTTGAAAAGTTATCTTTTTTAAGAACCCTTTGCCTTCGATAGAAATAATTTTGTTTTTAATAAACTTAACTTTTTTTATTTTATTGCTTATTTCTTTCTCTAGAATATCTCTTTTAACAATGTGACTTAAGAATTTTTTGTTATCTATATTGTAAAATTCTGTATCAGGTTTTGCTTCTTTTTTAAGGCCATCAAAAAGAATAATTTTTTGAAGAGGCCAAAAGTTAGACTTATTTTTCTTGATCCCTAAACTTTGAAGTATTTTTAGAGACGCATCACTTATGGATAGAGTAACATTGGATTTGAAATTTTTGGGCGGTGAAGTCTGTTCGATTAAATCTACTGCTATATTGAGGTCTAAAAGAGCCATGGCTATAGCTTTGCCGGTTATACCAGATCCAAGGACTGCTACTCTTTGTTTAATTAAATTTTTCACGATTAATTTTTATCAATTGTATAAAAAATGCTAAAAAACAACAGCAAATGATTCGTTATATATGAAAAAAATTTTAAATTTTATTAAAGAAAGAATGCTTGAAATTGTAGGTTTAGCAACCACTGTAATTGGTATTTCTCTTTTCTATTTAATTTTTAATTATACGCCAAACAACCCCACTTTAATTTTTCCAAATGATAATGATACTTTTTGGTTATTTGAATATGCCGTAAGCTTTACAGATTTTATACTTCAAGCATTTGGTCTAATAGCTTATGGAATAGCTATCAATTTTTGTTTTTTGGGTATGCAGGTTGCAATACAGAAGAGAAAAGTTAGCACTTCTATTTCTTTTTTACTCATCACACTTTACTTAATTTTCGGGTCTTTATTTTTTACAATCAATAACGATCAAAGTTTCTGGCTATCTACAAATGGCAATGGGGGGTTTTTAGGAAGCTACTTGTTAACGCTTATGTCTTCTTTTTCTTTAAATTTAAACATTGTTACTTATTCATCTGCTGCTCTTGCCCTTATTTTTTTCATTTCAAGTTTAGGGCTATCTGTTTCTAACTGGAAAAATATCCTCAAAACTATTTATAAACCACTTGCTTTTTTAAAATCTAAAATATTAAACCATCAATCTATTAACCAAGATCAAGAGCTGGAGACTTTTGAAACTCAGATAGAAACTGAAACTTTGGAGATGCCTACGTCCCAAGAATTTCAATCTAGCCTTCCATTGCAAAAAAGTACTAAATTAAATTCTTTTGAATATAAAATGCCTTCTATATCTTTTTTAAAAGAACCGGATAATCCAACATCAGATATAGAACTAAGTGATAGCTTCGAAAAGCAGTCCAAATTTCTAGAGGATACCTTATTAGACTTTGGAATTATGGGAAAAATTAAAAGAGTCAGTGCAGGTCCAGTAGTAACTCTTTATGAATTTGAACCTGCCGCTGGAATTAAAACTTCAAAAATTATAAATTTATCAGATGACATTGCTAGAAGTACCAGCTCTATTGCAACTAGAGTAGCAACTGTTCCTGGCAAAAATACTATTGGAATAGAAATTCCTAATAAAAATATTGAACCGGTTTACTTGAAAGAAATTTTATCTAGTAAGGAATTTGTAAATAGAAATATTAGACTTCCTATTACTCTTGGAAAAAGTATATCTGGTTATCCTATTGTAGGAGACTTGGTGAGTATGCCTCATTTGTTAATAGCAGGTACGACTGGCTCTGGTAAATCAGTATGTATTAATACTCTGATACTTTCTATTTTGTACAGGCACAAACCAGAACACTGCAAACTAATTTTAATAGACCCAAAGATGTTAGAACTATCAATTTATCAAGGCATTCCACATTTGTTATCACCCGTTATTACAGAACCCAAAAAAGCCACTGCAGCATTAAAGTGGGTAGTGGGTGAGATGGAAAATAGGTACCGAAAAATGACAGAAGAAGGAGTCCGCAATATATCTGGATATAATGAGAAAGTGGGGGAAGATCCTAAAAGAGTCATTCCTTATATTGTAGTAATTGTAGATGAGATGGCAGACTTGATGATGATCGCAGGTAAAGAAATTGAAAACTACATTCAACGTTTGGCTCAAATGGCTAGGGCGGCTGGAATTCATATCGTTATGGCCACTCAACGGCCCAGTGTCGACGTTATTACAGGTACTATTAAAGCTAATTTTCCAACACGAATTTCTTTTCAAGTTACTTCTAAAATTGACAGTAGAACTATTTTGGGAGAGCAGGGGGCAGAATTGCTCCTTGGAAAAGGGGATATGCTATTCATGTCTTCAGCGAGTAGAGTAATTAGAATTCATGGTCCTTTTGTATCGGATGAAGAGATCGAAAAAATTACAACTTTTTTAAGATCTCAAGGAGCTCCTGATTATTTGGATGAAGTTACAAAGATTCAAGAAGTAACCGATGAAAATGGAAACCAAGTAGGAAGAAATGATAAAGATGAGTTATTTGATGAAGCAGTACGTTTAATTAAAGCAGAAGGCAAAGCTTCAACTAGCTATCTACAAAGAAAGTTGCAGATTGGGTATAACCGTGCAGCAAGAATTATTGATCAAATGGAAGAATCTAAAATAATTAGTCCGGCAAACCATGCTGGTAAAAGAGAAATACTTCCCTTCTAATGCTCAAAAAAATAAGTCTTTTAATTATTTTTTTTACAATACCCATCTCAGCTAAAGCAGAGAGCAACCAGGAAATTATTCAGAAAATCACAAATAAATTTAACGGTATAAATAATATCCGATTTGATTTTATTCAGACTAACAATGGGCTTATTGAAAAAGGTTCTTGTTATCTTTCCTATACCAAAAAATTAATTTGTAGATATTTAGGTGATGAGCAGAAAGAAATTATTATAAAAAATAATACACTAATAGTAATAAAAAAAAAATATCAAAAAATTTATTACTACCGCATGGCTAACTCTGTTTTTGCAACTATTTTAGATAAAAAAAAAATTATTAAACAAGTAAATCAGATTCGAAAGATCAAAATAGAAGATAATAATTTTGTGATTGAGTTTAAAAATAATGAAAACGCCACTTCTGTTCAGTTGTTTATAAATAAAAACACTTTCAATATAGCTGGGTGGAAAACAGCTGGCTACGATCAGCAACCAATCACCTTTATAATCAAAAATAACCAGACTAATGTTAATACTAAGGAAAAATTTGAGGTTCCCGATTTTGATCTAGATGGGAACTGAGACTGCTTCCTTCTTAAAAATACTCATCCCTCTTGCAATATAATTTCTCAAAGCGTTAGGATGATCTAAAGTACACGTATGTACCCAAACTCTTTTTGGACTATGTTTCCACGATGTTTCTAAAGCATGGCTTAATAAATAACCGCCTATTTTTTTTCCGTAATAATTTTTAAAAATTCCAAAGTAAGTAATTTCTACTTCTTTGGTATCTTCGTGATTAAGATATTCATAGTAGCCAACAGGTTCTTTTCCAACATATGCTGTATAAAATTTTAATTTTTCACTATCTAAATAATTTTTCCACTCTTCATGGCTCCAACCTAACCTATCTTTCCAATGAAAATCTTTTCCTATTCTTTGGTATAAAAACTTGCAAAACTGGGGGTCTTCCTTTCCTTGTTCTAAAATTTTTAAATTGAAAATTCCACACACCGCTGGATTTAAATCTTTTTTATTCTTCATTTCTAAAAAATATCGTTGAACTCTTTGATTCATGGTTACTTTTTAGAAACCATTCTTCCAAGTGGCTCACCACCTATAATGTGAAAGTGTAAGTGAGGAACTTCTTGTCCTCCATCTGGTCCATTATTCCCTATGTATCTGTAACCTTTTCCCTCAGAATAAGACGACAGGCCAACTATTTTTGTAACTTCTCCTAAAGCTCTTGTAAGAGCTACAATTTCATCGTTCTTAGCATTTTGAGAAAAATCATCCATATTAGCATAGGCACCTTTTGGAATGACCAACACATGAATCTTGGCCTGAGGATTAATATCCTTAAATGCTAAGACATGATCGTTTTCATAAATTTTATCACAAGGAATTTCTTTTCTTAATATTCTTGCAAAAATATTATTAGCATCATAACTCATAATTTAACGATTTGCTTTTTCATCTAACCCGGACTGTTGTTGTCTTTTTTTTAGTTCGTCCATGATATCTTCGATTTTTATATCGTTACATTCCAGAAGTACCAATAAATGATAGATTAAATCTGCAGCTTCATGCGTTTGATTTTTATTGAGTTGAATCGCTTCCAGTAATTCTTGAAGTTCTTCTTCCGTTTTTTCTTTGCTTAGAGTCTTATTGTTTAGCAGTTGGTTCGTGTAAGATTTGTCTTTAGTTGCATTTTTCCTAGAACGAATAGTTTCTATTAGTTCTTCTAAAGTCTTAAACATACCTATATTCTTACAGGAACATTCTCTGAGTTTAAATATTCTTTTACTTGAGAAATGGAAAATTCTCCAAAATGAAAAATGGATGCAGCCAGGACAGCACTTGCTCCTCCTTTAACAATTCCGTCTTTAATGTGCTCTAAAGTTCCAACCCCTCCTGAAGCAACCACTGGTATTTTTAAGTTGTTTGTCATGCTTTTTGTTAACTGCAAGTCGTATCCTGACTTTGTTCCATCTTTATCCATAGAGGTAAGCAAAATTTCACCTGCGCCATTATTTTCCGCCAATAAGGCAAATTCTAAGGCATCCAGTTCTGTTGCTTCTCTTCCGCCATGAGTAAAAACACCCCATTTGTTGGATGCTATATGTTTAGCATCAATAGCAACCACTATACATTGAGAACCAAATTGTAGAGCTGCTTCTTTAATAAGATCTGGATTTTTAATTGCGGCTGTATTGATAGAAACTTTATCAGCCCCTGCCATCAAAAGATTTCGTATATCTTGAATTGATCTTACTCCACCTCCGACTGTTAAAGGAACAAAACATTGCTCTGCTGTTTTTTGAACTGTGTCTAATAAAACATCTCTATTCTCATTAGAAGCAGTAATGTCTAAAAAACAAATCTCATCTGCTCCACCGTCGCTATAAATTTTTGCTTGCTCTACAGGGTTGCCAGCATCTACCAAATTAACAAAATTAATACCTTTTACTACTCTTCCATTTTTTACATCGAGACAGGGAATAATTCTTTTTTTTAACATCTATTTAACTTTAACCAATTCTTCTAAATTAATAGAGCCGTCATAAATGGCCTTGCCAATTATAACTCCACCAATCTTTTTAGTTTTTTGTATATCAAGTACATCCTCTATTTTTGCAACTCCTCCTGAAGCAATTACTGTAACTTTACTTATAGTTGCTAGCTTTAATGTTTCCTCAAGATTTACGCCTTCTTTTGTTCCATCTTTATCAATATCGGTAAAAATAATACTTTTAATTGGGCATTCCTTAATCTGGTCTACAAAATCAGATGCTAATAATTTCGTTTGATCCGTCCATCCTTTTAAAGCTAAAAATCCCTTTCTAACATCTATGCCTACTGAAATTTGATTGGGGTATTTTATAGAAACCTCTTTTAATAAATCAATATTTTCTACTGCAGCAGTACCCATAACAATATTTTCTACACCCAATCTTAAAACCTCTTCGATGTTTTCTAAAGTTCTCAATCCACCTCCTACTTGAATTTTTAAAGAAGTGTTTTCTGAAATTTCTTTTATAGAATTTAAGTTAGTATTGTTAGAGTTTAATGTTCTATCCAGGTCTACAATATGTAAGTTTTGAAAGCCTAGCTTTTCAAATTGTTGTGCTTGGTCTAATGGAGAATTATTAAAAATTTCTTCCTTAGAAAAGTCTCCCTTATAAAGCCTTACACATTTCTGATTTTTAAGATCGATGGCTGGATAAATAATCATAATATTACCAACTTATAAAATTTTCTAATATTTGGACCCCATTTTTTTGGCTTTTTTCTGGATGAAACTGAGTTCCGAAAATATTATCCTTAAAAATAGCTACTGTTATCTCGTCCTGATAAAATGTAGATGCTGCAACATTAATTTGATCTTGTACAATAAATTCATAACTATGAACAAAATAAAAATGTTTGTCCTCACTTAAATTTTGAAACAAAGGATTGGTTTCTTTTAAAATAATCTCATTCCATCCCATGTGAGGAAGCTTAAGTTCTGGATTAATAATTTTGATTTTTTTGACCTCTCCCTGTATCCATCCTAAACCTTTAGAGCCTCCATCTTCTTCTCCAAAGTCTGCAAATAATTGCATGCCCACGCAAATACCAAAGATATTTTTTTTCTTATTTAACACAAAGTCATTGAGCTCATCTACAACTCCGGGAATGCCTCGTAAATGTTGTGCGCATTGCTTAAACGAACCTTGACCCGGTAAAATAATTTTGTCTGCCTCTTTAATTTTTTTTGGATCATGAATAACCTGAACAGAAACTTTTTTTTGTAAATTATTAGCGGCAGATTCTACAGCTTTTGAAACTGACTTAATGTTACCAGATCCATAATCGAAGATGGATATTATCATTTAAAAATTAAATTGTGCCCTTAGTGGAAGGGATAGAGTTTTTTTGCCGAGGATCTATCTCTAAGGCACTTCGCAAAGCCTTTGCCAAACCTTTGTAGCATGACTCGATAATGTGATGACTATTGTCCCCATAAATATTTTCAATATGTAGGGTAATACCTGCTGCTTGTGCAAATCCTTGAAACCATTCTTTAAATAACTCGGTGTCCATTTCTCCAAGTTTTTCGACTTTTAGTTTTACATTCCAAACTAAGTATGGACGACCTGAAATATCCAAAGCTACTCTACTCAATGTTTCATCCATTGGAATAAGGGCATGGGAATACCGCTTAATACCTTTTTTTTCACCCAAGGCTTTTAACAAAGCTTCTCCAATTACAATTCCTGTATCTTCGGTTGTATGATGCAAGTCAATGTGCAGATCTCCTTTAGCTTTAACCTTTAGGTCGATCAAAGAATGTTTTGAAACTTGTTCTAACATGTGGTCTAGAAAACCAATTCCAGTTTGAATATCGTACTTCCCCGTACCATCGATATTTATATCAACGCTAATACTGGTTTCTTTTGTTTTTCTTTCTATGCTTGCTGTTCTCATAATGAAGTATGCTTATCTAATATAATAAATACTATAAAATTTATACCTTGAAGATATGGAATTCGTCACCACATATAATTTAATAATTAAATAAAGCAAAAATATGGACAATAATAGCTGGCACGGGACTACCATTGCACTAATTAGAAAAGACGGGGACGTGGTAATTGCAGGAGATGGACAGGTAAGCATTGGCAATACTGTTATGAAAAGTACTGCTAAAAAAGTTAGAAAAATTGAAAAAAGAAATATTATTGCAGGATTTGCAGGGTCTACTGCTGACGCATTTACCTTGTTCGAAAGGTTAGAATCTAAACTAGAGAAACATGGAGGACAGCTAACACGAGCTGCTGTTGAATTGGCAAAGGACTGGAGATCAGACAAATATTTGAGAAGACTAGAGGCGCTAATGCTAGTCGCCGATAAAGATAAGAGTTTTGTAATTACTGGGCAGGGTGACGTTCTAGAACCAGAATACGGAGTGGTAGCCATTGGATCGGGTGGAAATTATGCACTTGCTGCTGCTAGAGCTATGATAGATGACAAGACCAAAACTGCAGAAGAAATTGCTAAACGATCTATAGAAATAGCTTCGGACATTTGTGTATTCACAAATAACAATATTACTATCGAAAAATTATAAATGGAAAACGAACAAAAAATAGTTTCTTTTTCACCAAGAGAAATTGTGTCTGAATTAGATCGCTATGTAATTGGACAGGCGGACGCGAAAAAAGCAGTAGCAATAGCTCTTCGAAATAGATGGCGGCGGCAGGAGTTGCCAGACAATTTAAGAGAAGAAGTTCTTCCAAAAAATATATTAATGGTTGGTCCAACAGGTGTTGGAAAAACAGAAATATCCAGAAGACTTTCTAAACTATCGGAAGCTCCATTTATAAAAGTTGAAGCAACTAAATTTACTGAAGTTGGTTATGTTGGTAAGGATGTTGAACAAATTATACGAGACTTAATAGAAATTTCCATTGCTCTTGTTAAAGAGAAAAAAAGAAAAGAAGTAGAGGCAAAATCCCAGCTATCATCTGAGGAAAGAGTTTTGGATACGCTAGTTGGAAAAAGTGCAACGCCCGCTACAAGAGAAAGTTTTAGAAAAAGACTAAGAGCAGGAGACTTGGATGATACTGTTATAGAAATTGCTGTTCAGGACAATCCACCTACACCCTCATTTGAAATTCCAGGAATGCAAGGTGGTGTCGGCATGGTTAATATTGGAGATATTTTTGGCAAAGGGTCTGCTGGGAAAAAGAAAAAGAAAAAAATGTCTGTTAAAGAATCTTATGAATACATTATTCAGGAAGAATCAGATAAATTAATAGATCAAGATCAGATTATAAAAGAAGCAAAATTTTCTGTTGAGAATAATGGTATCGTTTTTCTTGATGAAATTGACAAGGTTTCGGCTAGAAGTGAACGCTCTGGGACAGATGTCTCTAGGGAAGGTGTTCAGCGTGATTTATTGCCACTTATTGAGGGTACTACGGTTAACACTAAGCACGGACCCATTAAAACTGACCATATTCTATTTATAGCGTCTGGTGCATTCCAATTAGCAAAACCATCAGATTTATTACCAGAGCTTCAGGGAAGATTGCCTATCCGAGTAGAGCTACAACCACTTACAAAACAAGATTTTGTTAGAATACTTAAAGAGCCAGATAACAGTTTAATCAAACAGTATGTCGCTTTAATGAAAACAGAAAATGTAGAGCTACAATTTACTGACGATGGAATCGAGGAGCTTGCAGAAATATCTAGTCAAATTAATTCTACTATTGAGAATATTGGTGCTCGAAGATTACATACTATTTTGGAAAAGGTGTTAGAAGAAATTAGTTTTTCAGCTCCTGACAAGGGTGGGGAAAAGATTGTAGTAGATAAATCTTTTGTGCAAAAAAATCTTGGTGATATTATCAAAGACAAAGACTTATCTAAGTTTATTCTTTAAAAGCTATCAACTAAGCTATATTTTTTTTAGTGTAACTATCATCGACCCCTCACCTCCAAGACTAATGGGACTCGTTTCGATAGAAATGGTGTTTTGAGAATAATTTTTATTTATATAATCTGGCACAGCATATCTTAAAAGGCTTAAATCTTTAGATGCATAAGGATCATTTTCTTTATTAGAATGAATACCCTTGCCGGTAATGATCAGGACTTTTTTAACATTGTTTTCTTTTGCAAAAATAAATAACTGATCAATTTTGCGAAAAGATTCTTCAATAGTATATCCATGCAAATCTATTCGAAGATCATACGTTTTGGTATTTTCAAAGTTTTGTTC
>Ga0209383_1000669_pt1 | contig 23255 bp, 25 predicted proteins | sample CoawatmetaG02DNA_FD_187510 | JGI IMG/M metagenome (GOLD analysis project Ga0209383, IMG submission 187510) | Marine microbial communities from the West Antarctic Peninsula - Coastal water metaG029-DNA (SPAdes) (version 2) | ecosystem: Environmental > Aquatic > Marine > Coastal ... | reverse complement strand
AAACAAGAACAAGACGAATTAATTGATATCAAAAATGGAGATCCAAAATGAAATATATACTAGCCGCATTACCAGCTGAGTTACCAGAGCACAATTTAGACTCTGAACAATACACAGTATGGTTTACAGGTGTAGGTAAAATAAATGCAGCAATGTACGCTACATTAGCATGTGCTCAAACAGATTGCGAAGCTGTAATTAACTATGGAACAGCAGGTACACTAACTCCCGAATTAGCTGGTCAACTCATACAAGTTGGCACCGTAATGCAACGTGACATGGATGCAAGACCACTAAGTGAATTGGGTACTACACCAATGGATAGTGAGTTTGCTGGGTCAATTGTGCTTAGTACTAGTGCATATACATGCAGTACTGGTGATAATTTTGTTACAAAAACCCCCGAACTAGAAAGTGACATTGTAGACATGGAACTATATGCAATTGCTAAAGTGTGCAAGCATTTTAGTAAAACAATTATTGCATACAAGTACGTAACAGATCTTGCAGACGACGATGCAGTAGAGCATTGGGAAGAAAATCATTCTAAAGGCGCTGAAGCGTTTTTAGCAATGACATAATATTATGAGCGGATTTTGTAGTTTACCATTTGTACAATACAGCACCTACAACGGAGGTCGTTTTAGGCTTTGTTGTATGGCTAAAGAACCGGCTACCTTAGTTAATCAAGAAGAACTAGGAATTGATGGCACATGGAATCACGACTATATTAAAGATGTAAGACGCAGAATGACCGCTGGTGAAAAGCTAGACGAATGTAGTGAATGTCATCACTTAGAACGTAATGGAATAATGAGTTCCCGTCAATGGGAAAACAAAGTATGGGCAGATGTAATTGATGATATTGTTGCAGATGCTAGTGCTAACGATTGGGAAGTAGACCAGCCACTACAATTTGATTTTAGGTTAGGTAATTTATGTAATCTACAGTGTCAAATGTGCAACAAAGAAGCAAGTCATTTAGTAAGTGTGGAACGTGCAGCAATGGTTGCAAATGGACTAGGTGCTGATCATCCAGATTGGGAAGGGCAAATTGCAAGTAAAAAAGAAGCATTACTTCAACCTGGAATAGAATGGGAAAGTTTTGAGAGGATGCTACCGTATGCTCGTAAAATAAAACTAATAGGTGGCGAACCAACAGTAGCAACAGACATGTTTAAATTACTAGACATTGCAACAAAGAGTGGACACGCTGAACATATTGAACTTAGTTTTTATACCAACATAACAAACATGCAAGACAAATGGCTAGATCAACTTTCTAAGTTTGAGAAAGTAATTGTAAATTGTAGTTTAGAAGGACAAGGAGCAATGAATGATTATATGCGTCCACCTAGTAAGTGGGATAGCGTATGGCAACACTTTGACAAATTAGTTAAGTTCTCAGACACAAAAGCAGGCAAGCGTATTAAAGTACGTGTAACAACCGTTAATCAATTAACAAATGCATTACATACTGTTAAGTTTTGGAAGTTTATGCATGATTATCAGATGACTAGTAATAGAGGCATTGGTATGAGTACTAACCAGTTAGTAGAGCCAGCATATTACAGTATGGCACATGCTCCAGAATGGTTGAAGGAAGAACAACGTAAACAAGTTTTAGAATTTTTAGAAACTATTAAAGATAGTCCACACTACAAACAGTATGAAGAACCTCTTATGGAAATGGTTAACTTCAGTCTTGATGCTGAACATACATACAATGCAGACATTATACGTCAATATGTTACAGTTACAGAAAATTACGATAAACACAGAGGACACGATATTAATACAGTGTCACCTGAATTTACAAGAATCAAAAAAGGAACTTAATATGAATTTTGGATTTAAAAGTTACAATAGTTGGGACCCACTAAAGAAAGTGTTGTTGGGCAGTACACTACCTAAAGGTTTCTTTGCAGATTTTCCAGACCCTAAAGTAGCAGATGCTATGACTAAAGTTAATGAGGAAACTCGTGAAGACTTAAACAACTTGCAATCAGTATTTGAGAGTAAAGGCATTAAAGTATATAGAATGCCAGAAGAATGTGTAGTAAAGAATAGAAGATTTAATAGTGTAGCTGAATTTATAGATACTCACGGATACATTCCTAAACCTTTTAATGCGCCAAGAGATGATCAAATTATATTTGGTGAGCATATGATTACAGGAACATCAGATGCTGTACATAGAATATTCCACGGTACTCAGGAAGATAAGCACAACATATTTAAACAACATGCACCTTGGGCAGGCTGTGATGATTTAATTGATATTGCAGACCCAACACAAGAGTTAAACATAATTGAAGCAGTTGGCAAACCTAACTTTACAATGAGCTGGCCTAGTATTATGAGAGCAGGCAAGGACATTATAATTGACATACATGATTTTAATGGACCTACTAAGCAGTTAGCTGAAAACTGGGTAGCACGTTTTAACGAGAAGTTTGGTTATAAATTTAGAATTAATACAACTACAATGGGAGGCCACACTGATGCAGTAATGGCACTTATTAAGCCTGGACTTATATTAAGTCATGTTAATGTTAACAAGTACGAAGAAACATTTCCAGGATGGGATATTATTAAAATACAACGAGCTCACAATGATCACACATCTGCATGGAATGAATTTCGTATATCAGAAAAAGATAAGTGGAGAGGTAACAAACTAAATCCAGTAGCAGACTATTGGATTGCAGGTCAAGAACACAACGTAGCATTGAATAAGTTTATTGACTTATACATGCACCCTAGCGTTGGCAGTTGTTTTGAAACAAACTTTGATGTAAACTGTGTAAGTATAGATGCTAATACAGTAGTTGCAAGTGGTCCTAGTAAAGTATTAGAAGATAAGTTAGGTAAGCACAACATAGATGTAATTACGTCTAACATGAGACACAGATTCTTTTGGGATTGTGGATTGCATTGTGCCACAGTTGATTTATATCGTGAAGGTGAGATGGAAGATTACTTTCCTGAACGCACAAACGGAATTAATTTTGGTAAGGTATGGGGCAATAACGAAACTAGGCGTTAAAAGTTTTTAATACGTTCGACCATACATAAGTCAGGATGCAATAAACTTTCGTTTTTAATATCAGCTTCAAAGCATTGTAACTTTGCACCAAACACAATTTGATGTGTTATCCATTGTGCATTAAAGAACCAAATATCGCCTGGATCAAACGTAATGTAATGTAGAGGGTGATGAAACTGATCCCATTTTTGTTCATTCCATACACAACGATCACGCATTTCAGTAATAAATGTGTGTATGTCATTTTTATCTATATTTTCTAAATCAAATTGATCTTTATAGTCATTGTATAGTTGTTCTAAGTCAGGGCCAAACGATAACACTCTAGGACGCTTTTTATCTAGTTGCACAAACATACGTATTTGTTGTTCATTGCCTGTATGTTGTTCGTCTAGTTCGTCTAAGTGTAATTTATTTTCTACTAGTGTATTGTATCTATGACTGAGCATGCGTTCGTTTGTGATGTAACGTGGGAATATCTTATCAAACACTCCGTTCCATGCGTTGTTTGATTGCTTATGTTTCTTATGGAATGTGTCTATTTGTTCCTCTGTCCAGTTGCGTTCATCACGTAAACGATCACGTTTTTTAATATGACTGTTGTACCAGGGCATAATCCACTTATTGTTTGGAATAGTCCAGTCAGGTAAATCGTCATAATATTTGTAGTCTAGCCCTTCAATGTTATAATTTTTAATAACAACTGGCCAGCCACTTTCAAATGCATGATATAAATCAGCATTATCGTGTACATTTTGTGTACTAGCATCGAAAACATTGACAATAAAGTCATTTCCTGCTATAATATCTTTAGAGATTCGGGTCATTTTTTTCTTTCATTATATATGTAGATAAATATATTTATGCAAAACAAATCCCACCGAAAACTATAAAAGGAGAAATCTATGAAACCAGTAAACGTATGGAGTGAATTCCAACCACTAAAGAAGGTTGTACTGGGTGCTCCTTTTCCACCTGAAACATTTGATTGGCACGAGGACGAGGAAACACGCAACGTTATGCGTCAAATCTTCACAGAGACAGCCGAGGACATTGGGGTACTGCAAAAGATATTAGAGGACAAGGGCATTGAAGTAGTGCGTCCTAAAAATATATTTACAATCACAGGTGAAGAATCAATTCAATTACCATGGATGCATTGTGGGTTTCCTAACCACCCACTTATGCCTCGCGACACACTTATGCCGTATGGTGATACTATTTTTGAATTGTTTACAGGTAGCGATAATCGTTACTTTGAGAATCTTGCTTACTACGACCATACAAGTAAATGGTTTAGTGAAGGAGCAGGGTGGGTTAGTATGCCAGGTGTAATGGTAGAGAGCGGCAAGAAATATGATTACTTTGTCGAGAACCATCGAGTACTATATCATGCGGCTAATATGATTAAGTGCGGGCGCCATGTATTGTTTAGCCAACCCTATGAGGGAGACAATAAACGTGGCAGAGGAACGGAACTGGGCCGTGAATGGATTCAACGTGAAATAAAGTTGCGATATCCAGATACTATATTTTTGGACATTCCAGTAGGAGGACATATCGATGGGAAGATTGCTCTACTAGCACCTGGCGTATTAATGACATGGAACAAGAATTGGGTTCCAGAAGAAATGAAGGATTGGCACATTATCGAAGTAGCAGATGAATTTGATATGCCTGAAGATTTCCAACAAACTCGTAAGCGTAGATTCCACAAGGAGTACGTAAGCAAGTGGTTAGAACATTGGGTAGGTTGTCCAGATGAAAGTGTGTTTGATGTAAACGTATTATCACTAGACGAGAAGACAGTTATCTGTACAGGTAAAAACGAAGCTGCATTTGCAGAAATGGAAGCACATGGAATTGAGCCAATATACTGGAACTTTAGACACCAGTATTTTTGGGACGGTGGTATTCACTGTTTAACAAGCGACATTGTTAGAGAAGGTGACTGCCATGATTACATCACAAATAAGAAGTATACATAATGAAAACTATACATTGGTGGGATCAATTACATAAAATACAAATAGATTTAACAAGTCATTGCAATGCCGCGTGTGCTGCATGTGTGAGGAATGTTAATGGCGGTGAGACTAAAACCGAGTTATCATTAACACATTTTGACCTAGACGTATTTAAACGACTTGCATCAGTAGATACAAAAGGAGCATACATACGCCACATGTCTTGGAATGGAAATTGGGGCGACCCATTAATGCATCCAGACATAATAGAAATGGTAAACATTTGGACTACCTACCATCCAGAAACTAATATTGCTATAGCAACAAATGGGGCATTACGAAGTACAAAGTTTTGGAGAGAATTTGCAGAAGCATTAAAGAACGCATCTTTTCATAAAGTAGATTTTGCAATGGACGGTATGGCGGACACACATAAATTGTATCGTAGAAAAACATCACATGCTAAATTATCAGAAAACATTAAAGCATTTACTGATGCAGGTGGAAACGGTGTAGTGTACATGACTATGTTTGAACATAATAAACATCAAGTAGTTGAAGTAAGAGAACATGCAAGATCACTAGGTGTAAGAATGTTTAAAGCTAGAGGAAGTTTCACTGGTGATAGAGAAATGAGAGTGCAAGGAATGAATGAAGCCGGCACTAAGTTTCTCCCATATGGCGAGGCAGACTATACAATGAAAGCATGGTATCCAACCGACAACCAAGACCGGTTTACTGAAAATGATAAACAAATTGATCAAGAAGCAGTATACTTTCCAGAAAACGACAAACCTAATACTAATTTAAAAGATAGTTCATTATACGGACATATTAATGAAAATTTTAAAGAGATATTTCCAGCTTATCAAAAAAGTAAATGTCCTTGGCAAGATGAAGGCGAAATACAAATTGATCCTTGGGGTGTTGTATGGCCATGTTGCCATACTAGTTTATGGGGCGGAGGTCGTGAAGGTGGAATGGGTACTTATACAGTAGACACTGATTTAGCACCCGGAGATGATGGTATTCCTGATAGAGTATTAAGAGAAAATAACTTACATGATCGCTCTTTAAAAGATATTATGCAAAGCGGATTCTTCTCAAATAAAATGAATCAAGTGATTGCAGATGCATCATGGGGTGTATGTAGAAACAATTGTGGGATATGTAAAGACTAATGTACGTTAATCCAATGCTAAATGATACTCGATACCCAACGTGCCTTGCACCTTGGAATGCACTAACTATTAAATGGGGTGGCGCAGTACTACCTGACATTATATACAATGGTAAGTTTGGAAACATTACAAGACAAACATTGCCAGAGATATTAAACAGTGAAGAAGCAGTGGCACTACGTAAGTCACATGCAGATAGAAAGATACCGCCAGCATGTTTAGCATGTACTAAGAAAGAGAAAAGTGGTAAAAGTCGTAGAATGTATTTTTGGGACAAGCTAGACGAAGATGTAAAACGTGGAAGTATTAAAAATACTGTTGACAGCAAGCCTGACATTCGTTACTTAGATTTTACTATCAGTAATAAATGTAACTTAGCTTGCATACATTGCAATCCGTTTGTTAGCACAGGCTGGACAAAAGATGGAAAGAAATTAAACAAAGAAAATCCTAGCTATTGGGAAAAAGCACAAATAGGATATCACGGAGTTGAAGATATGTCATTCCTTGATAATTTGTTTGCTGATCCAGAATACTTTCGTAATCTACAATGGGTAGCATTACGGGGCGGTGAGCCATTATATGATGAGAGCTGTAAAGCAATACTACAATGGTTTATTGACCAAGGGCTAGCTAAGAACATTATGCTAGACATCAGTACAAATGCTACAGTATTTGACAATGACTTCCAAGAGATATTTAAGCACTTTAAACACATTGAGCTACTTATTAGTATTGAAGCAGTGGATGAATTATACAGTGTAGTACGTGGCGGCAAGACTGCTTCGTTTGCAGACTTAGAAGATAACATTGAGAAGTTTTATACATACAATAATATTGAAGTTGTATTTGCTGTAACAGTAATGATAACAAACGTGTTTGGACTAGACAAAGTATGGAATTGGTTTAAAGAAAAACATATGCACAGAGCAAGTATTAGTATGAGTAACGTTGTTGTTAACCCAGCATATCTTAATATTGCATACATGCCAGATGTACTTAAATGGACAATGTACGACAAGCTATTACAAATACCAGACAGAAGTATTTGGCCTGCCGGCAGCTATCATGCAGAAGAAATACACTACCAAACAGGAATCCATGCTATACGTGATGGATTACAAATTGAAGTAGACCCAGTAGAACAAGAAAAGCAATGGAATTCGTTTATAAAGTATACTAAGGACCTTGATCGATTGCGAGGCACAGATACATTTGCATTGATAAAAGAATTGAGAGATTATAATGAAGATACGAAATAAAGATTTTGGAGTAACAGGCAACAGTGTATGGAACCAGCCATTCATGGATCACTTGAATGAAACATTCTTCTCTAACATAGACATAACAACACTAGCAGACGAATCTAATATTATGTTAGAAAGATACCAAGGATGGATCGAGAGCAGTAAGCTAAACAAGTTTAGAGGTCTAGACGCATTCCCTCATCGATTTGCAAGCGTAGGCACTACACAAACACTAGACTGGTGGCATTATTATTGTGCTGTAAACAACTTAAACATTAGAACATTTAGAGGAGAGTATCCTTACAACAGAGATGCATTGTTGCAAACGAATTTAGACTGGCATGACAGCATTGATGACCGCGGACTAGTCAAAGGCGATGCAGTGTTAGTAAGTGTTCCGTTTAGTGGAACAGGTAGAGTTCCAGAAGCATGGGACGAAATGATTAAAACATGCAATTTACTTAACATTCCAGTATTAGTGGATTGTGCATGGTTTGGTACTTGCTTTGATATTGATATTAACTTAGACGAGCCTTGTATTAAGATGGTAGCGTTTAGTACTACAAAAGGATTAAGTTGTGGTAACTGGCGTGCCGGTATTACTTTCTCACGTATCGATGAAGGTAGTTTAGAAGTACAAACAGATTGGAATCACGGTAATCATTTATCAACAGCCATAGCTAACAGACTAATGGAAAAGTTTAGCCCAGATACTATTCCTAAAAAATATATGGAAGCTCACACAGCAGTATGTGAACACTATGGAATAGCAACAACGAATACAGTACACATTGCTGTTGCACCTAGTGGACCAAAATGGGACGAGTTTCACAGAGACGGAGTATACAACAGAATTAACATTGCAAAAGCACTAAAGCGTTATAAGAACAAAGGTAACTTTTATGAATGAACTCAATTCTCCTCTTAACATTACAGTAAATGGAGAATATCCTATCACAGCAAATATGATCTTTGATAATATTGGTCCAGAAAATTGTGAAGATATATTATGGCAAAATGTAATTGATACAATAAGTGAAATTGAACAAAATGAAATAGGAGTAAGTGTAACTCAGAGTTACCAATACACAAAACTAAATGACGAACCAACTATTATAACTAGATGGCAAGGTATTAAAACTGCTAATGGTAGTGAATTTAGAATTGGATTAGGAATGGGCACTCCAGGTAATAAAAATACTCCACCTATAATGTCTGGTAATTTTAAAACAGGTGTTCAAGTCAATAGTACATTATCTATAGAATCAATTAAATTAGGTTGTTTTGGTGGAAAACTTGCAGTTGAAAAAGATGGCAAATGGTATGCTATTCAACTAGGAGATGAAATTGAATAAACTACCTAGCAATGCATGTGCTTATCCATTCAAAGCAGAAATGCTTATGCATGGACAACCTGCAACACCTTGTTGTAGATTTCATACCAGGTTTTTAAAAGGCAAAGGGTTTACTGAAATACGTGAAACAATGATGCGTAATGAATGGCATTCAGGATGTTACAAATGTAAGTCAGATGAAGAAGTTAAAGGTAGCAGTATGAGAACTGAAGCAGACGAGTTCTTTGATGACTTTACAGATACAGTACGTTTAGAGTATTTAGAAATTACAGTAGGCAGACTTTGTAACTTAGCGTGTTTAAGTTGCGGAGCAGACTTTAGCCACACGTGGGATAAGGATGCACTTGCACTAGGCATTAATACACCAGCACAGATTGAAAAATTAAAAGAAGTACAAGAATATGATTTAGATAATTTAGACTTAAACGACCTAAAGCATGTTAAATTTATTAAAGTAACAGGTGGTGAGCCATTCTTGCACAGACAGTTTCTTAAACTTATAAGCAACTTAGCAGACAGTGGATTGGCAGAAAATATAGACTTAGAAATATTTACAAACTGTACATATTATCCAAAGAAATTAGAACTAGATGCACTATTAAAGTTCAAGCGTATACAACTAAGTCCTAGTATTGATGGAGTAGGCACTACAAACGACCTCTTACGTTACCCATCTAAGTGGGATAACATTGAGGCAACACTAGACAAGTGGATAGAGCTAAAACACGCTACAGGACGCTTAGAGATCGCCACAGCCACCACTGTAAGCGTTATTAATGCTCCACAGTTGCATGAGTTTATACATTGGGCAAGAGTGCATAAAGGAATTGGAGTAGTGTTACAGACGGTATATGAGCCGCATTATTTAAGTGTAGAGCATTGGGGAAATGGGTTTAGAAAAGCATTAGAATTAACAATAAACCAACAGTACATGGGCTTCAATAAGAACGGTGGTAAGTTTGAATCAAGCTATAAACTATTAAAGAATTTATGTGCTACTGTAACAAATGCACACGATGATAAAACAAAAGAATACATAATAGAGTTAAAAAGAATACTAGCACATCGTGGACAAGATATAAGTATGGCTCCTAAATTTGCTAATATATTAAAGTATATGAATTATGATAAGTAAAGAAAAACTAAAACAAAGTAAAACATTTTGTATGTTACCATTTATGCATATCTACGGAACTGCTGGTGGTAACCTGGTGCCTTGCTGTGAGGCCCAAGAAATCCCGTTGAACAAGAAGAATGAAACTGCTCAGGAAAGTTGGAATAATGAAAACTACCGAGAGCTAAGACGAGCCTTAACAAATGACGAAAGACCGGAACGCTGTAGTGTGTGCTGGCAAAACGAGGACAGTGGTATAGTAAGCAATCGTCAACAATGGGAAGATGATAATTGGGAGGAATTTTCAGACATCATCGAAGTTAATGACGACTTTAGTGTTATTAACGACCCTAAGTGGATCGAACTTAAAGTCAGCAACTTCTGCAACTTAAAGTGCATTATGTGTAGCACACACAGTTCTTATAAACGTGTACAAGATTTAGATATTATAACTAAATATCAAAAAGACGGACACGAAACAAAACTACTTAGACCAACCACATTGTTTAATAGTTTAAACGAGTGGCCTGCATTATGGCGTCACGTGCATACCTTACAATTTACAGGTGGCGAACCAATTATTAATAAAGAGCATTACGACCTACTAGAATCTATTCCTAAAGAAGTAAAAAGAAGAATTGCATTACGTTATGCTAGTAATTTAAGTTATGTTAAGTTTAAGAAATATGACCTAATAGAAATATGGAATGAATTTAAAAGTGTAAATATTAAAATAAGTATGGACGGTGTTAATGATGTTTATGATTACATACGTCAAGACGGAGACTTTAAAACAGTGCATACTAATATGTTAGCATTGCAAAACGAACCTACTATTAGTCTTGCAATTGGTATAACAGTGCAAGCGCATAATGTTTATCACATGCCAGAGTTTTATAAGTTTTGGAAGGATAGTGATATTGATATAAGTTTTATTACTGCTAACATATTACAAACTCCTCGATATTTAACTCCTAGTCTTTGGCCAGAGGAATACAGAGAAGCAATTATTACAAAGTTAAAATCTCATTTAGACGAGCATCCAGAATTACAACGTTGTATTAATTATATGGAAAACAACGAACCAAACATAAGAGACTATGCAAAAATGAGAAAGTATACTAGAGACTTAGAAGAACGATACGAAATGGGTACGTCATTAAAAGAGATGGTTAAAGAACACTTAGGCATGCCAATAGAAGACATGGGCAGCGTACACAACAGATTAATAGAAAGCGAAAAGAAATGAATCGTAAGTTAAAAATAAGTGGCGCCGAAGTGCCAGAATTTGATGTAGCAATTAGATTAAAAGTAGTAACCAGGTGTCCAGGTAAGTGGAAACTAACAGACATGGAAACTGGTGAAGAATACATTGGACAAGTGCCAACTGAAAACGATACACATCATTGGAAGAAAATTGAATGACTGATATATTAAAAGAAATTGAAATCATAAAAGAACGTATATATGTATGCGAAGCTGAGAAAATTAGTGACAAGCATTTAGACAAGCTACGAGCTAAATTAGATCAACTACTGGAGCAAGCCGCTAAATGAGAAAAGGTGATAAGGATTGGGATTACCAATTTGTCAGTGACTGTGAAGTTGTAAGTGTATTTCTACCTAGAAACACTCACCTAGAGCACCATCAAGAACTAAAACAAAAGTTACAAATGTTACAACAAGTTGAATGTGATAATCATTTAGAATCAAGTATAGTTAACCTGTATAATACTAGTAGTATTGACTGGATAGAACACGTAAGAAAGATGGGACACAAGTATGTTGCATTTTGGTTTGACGGCTGCTGGCCAAAGGATGTTGGCATTGAAGCAAAGATATTAAACTATGTAACTCGCTTAAAAAAGAAGGACTGGATTACCGCAGTGCATCCTAAGTACTTGGATAGCTTAATGTTATTGAACATAGACGAGTTTATTGCGTGGCCAGCTAAAGCGCCTAACTTTGGTAATTACAAGTTTTGGGCTGAGAATTGGATAAGCGACTGTACTGTGGAATTAAGTAAAACTATAGAAAGAAACATTGTAGTTGGAGCGCCACAATCAGATCCAGAAAACTTTTTAAATGGACTAATGAATAAGAAGTACACAGATCATACAATTGCTAGAGGCGCTAGGGTTATTATTAAACGTAAGAATATACCAAGCAGCCCAGTATACTTTGTTAACACAGAACCATTTAATAACTGTAATATACCACACGAAATGTTTGAACAGTACGTAGGCACAACAGCCGGGTTTAAACTGCTATATAACGCATATAACTATGGTATCGACATGGACAGTACTAAGTTCGTCTGGTATGATTTCGACGCACACAGCGTACAATTTAAGCGTCTAATGGTGGAAGAATGGAATGGAATTGACTATCCAGCGTTTGTAAAGCAATGGTGCGAAGATAATCCAGATGCAAATACACTATTATTAAAATCAGTAGATAAAGAATGGTTAAATATAGTAGAGCAGTTCGGCGGAATGGATAGTTGGTTAGATTTTTGGATGCAAGTAAGATTATGTAAGCATGAATTTCTTACTGTAGACTTAGTTAATAATCATAAAGAAATAACAGACACATTGGATAATAATGCAAGTACATTCTTTTGGAGCAGTAATATATACAGCTATGTATTATTAAAAGTTATAGTTGAGCCATTTACACTAGAAAGAAGTTTTGCAGAATTAATGATAAGACTACAACAAATTGATACGTGCTGGTTTTCAGGCACAGATCCAAACGATAACGATTTAACATGTAACGTAGACTGGGTACTAGGATATAGTACTAACGACAGTATAGGAACAGGAAAATAATGCTACCAAAAATTACAATTAGAGAAAAAGAAATATGCCATATAACAATAGATCAAGTTATATGCAATGAACTTGAAGAAACTGCATCTGACAATTATATTGGTGTGCTTAAAATGGCAACAAATATTAATGTAGAAATGCAAACCGAAGGTTCGCATATTATTGATTGTGCATACGATAGCATAAATGATATTTTACCTGATTTAAAACATTTTGGATTTAAAGTAGCAGTGCTATGGGCAGAAGGCAGTTGGCCAACAGACCAAGACATTGATAATGAAATTTTACAATCAATTAAAGAATGGAATAAATTCAATTGGGGGTGTGCAGGGCATATTTTAGATAGGCCAGGTAAGCAACACCCAGAGTTTCATCATCAATGTGTAATTATTAACTTAGAAACACTTACAGACATTAGAAAAAGTGGAGTGTACGAATACGAAGCAAGTACAGAACACTTACATGATGATTATACTCCTATGTGGATTAAACCGCTTAACGATCCTAACCGAATAAATTCTAAGCCAGCTAAGACCTTTTTTGATCGTGTGTTAAGAACATCATTGGAAATGGGACTAACTGTTTTTAATTTAGATTACAATATTAGAGGCAACAAGGTATGTGTATATCCTGAAGATGATATAGCGTGGACTGAAAATGAATTATTTAAAAAATACACGTTCAGCGACTTATATGCTTTGCCAGAGAATTATATGGACAAGCGTCCTTTACTTGAATTTAAAGTACAGCAAAACGCAGTTGTATATATAACTAATACAGAAATGGTACCGCATATAACTATAAACAATTTACAAGTAGCTGTTTGTCCGTGTAGTGGATTGCATCAATTTAAATACATTGAGCCAAGTTTAGATGTAATGGAAACAGTAATATGGGCAGACTATAGCACATACGCAGTTGAATGGATGCAAATACTAATACATGAATGGAATGGAAAAGACTTTCATAAGTTTTTTGAAGCTAACAAAGACAGATTAAAATTTGATGGCCATTTTATGATGGGCTACGGAACATGGGAAAAGTTTTTAGATAGCTTCGAAAGCGAAGAACAGTGGTTAATAGTATGGGGCAAAATACAAAACCTAGAACATCAATTTAAAGTAGTTAATATTGTAGAGGACCATGACAAGGTAGTTGAACTTATCCCACATAATAAAAATGTGTTGTTGCAATGCAGTAATATATTTTTATATGAATCAAACTATTTTACTCCTGGAATTAGCACAACCCTTAATGCAATAGATTACGTAACAAAAGTACAGAGTATTTCAAATAAGGTTATATTTAATGGTGATATAAATAGAAACTATTATGATATGACAAACATGGGAAGACAAAAATGGATATGATAAATTATAACAGACTAGCATGGTATGACCAAGCTGATCAGGAAACAAGGGACCACTTTGAAACATGGGAAAACATTGATGGATACTTTGACCGCAATCCAGCTAACGCAGATAATATTCAATTAGAACCACGTCCAAATGATAACATTAAAAATAATACAAATGTTCCATGGGTTGCTGTTCCTGAAATACCAGTGCCGTGGAAAGACATACACAAAGAAGCAATGCATCTATTAGAAACAGAATGTTTTAGTTTACATAGATCTAATGGCAGTGGCGGCTGGTTAAGTTTGTGCATACACGGAATGAGCAGTGTGCATACAAATTGTCCAGAAGACTACGACTTGCCAGATAGTGCAGAAGAAGATTTAAGTGACTGGACTGACATTGCAAAGTTTTGTCCAAAAACAGTGCAATGGATGAAGGACGAAATGTTATACGATAAATTTACACGTGTAAGATTTATGTGTGTATTACCTGGTGGTTGGATTATGCCACATAGGGATACAGATAGACTTGCAGGACTTGGGGCAACAAATGTTGCTATTAACAACCCAGATGGGTGTGCGTTGGTTATGGAAGAATATGGCACTATGCCATTTACTCCTGGCAGTGTTTTTAAGATAAACACAGGACATGTACATTCAGTATGGAATCGTAGTGATGAACCTAGAATACATATGATATTTGATGGAGAATCTAGCGACAAATTTAACACTAAAGTGATTGAGAATTATGCCAAAATGTTTGATGTTTAAACACGGAATGACTATAGGTCCTGTCGGCAACGTCAGGCCTTGTTGTATGTATATGAACGAAGATATCCCATTTAGATATAACGAAGATGGATGGAGAGAAAAGTTTGACGAATTGTATGACGAAAGTTTAACAAAATGGCTACCCAACTGTTATGAATGTAAAGCTGAAGAAGACAGAGGCAGTACAAGTCTAAGACAAGAAGCAAATGAGTGGTTTAAAGGCGCAGAGGGAATACAGTATTGGGATTTAAAATTACATAACACATGTAACCTAACGTGTGTAATGTGTAACCCAATTAGCAGTAGCAAATGGCAGAAGTTAGTAAATGAAAATCCTGAAGAAGATTGGATGAAAGTTGTAAAAAAAGAGGCTATGCTAAAAACAGGGTGGCACAAAGATATATTACCTGAAATGATGGAACAACTGTATGATACAAAGTATTTAAAATTTACAGGTGGCGAACCTTTAATGATCCCACATGTTAGAAAGATTATTAAAAAGTTATACGAAGATGAAGTATCACCAGCAGTACGACTAAGCATTATTACAAATGGAACTTTCCTACTTGATGATGAAATGCTTAAAATGATATTAACATTTAAAGATGTTGTATTCCTAGTAAGCATAGATGGAATTGAAGATCGTTTTGAATACATAAGACAAGGCGCAAACTGGAAAGAAGTAGAATCTAATCTAAAACAATTCAAACAAATTGAAATAAATAACAGTAACTTCCACCTAAATATAAACTACTTACCAATGTCAGTTAACGCAGCTCAAAACGAATCTGCTGAAGCATGGGCAAAAAGTAACAAAATTTCGTTTAGTAAGAGTGTAGAGATATACCGACCGAAATACTTGACATATGCAAGTTTAAATGTTAAACTAAGACAACGGTATAATATTTCTTCAGAATATGAATATGACGAAAATATGTACAAGGAATTATTAAAACAAATGGCCATAAAAGATAAGTTATTAGGCACCGACTTTAAGAGTGCTTGTCCGGAGTTTTTTGAAGATGAATAAAAAGTTACCAAGCGATACATTCTGTGTATTACCATTTATGCATGCCGCAGTTAATCCTGGCGGCGGATTTCGTGTGTGCTGTAATAGTAACCCACAAAATAATAAAGTACTCAATGACGATGGTAGCGGAAAAGCATACAGAATATTTAAAGATGACATAAGCACAGTATGGAACAGTGAATGGTATAAGAACATTCGTAAGCAGTTTATAGCAGGCGAACGTCCTGAAACATGTCAACGTTGCTTTAGAGAAGAAGATGCAGGCATACGCAGTCCACGTGCAGGCTACAATGAAAAGTGGTACAAAGATGATGTTAATGTAGCAGAAGAAATTCCATTAGACATTCGTTATGTAGATTTACGCTTAGGCAACCTATGTAACTTAAAGTGTCGTATGTGTAATCCATGGAGTAGTAGCATGTGGGTTAAGGATTGGAACAAAGTAACTGGGCTAGCAAAACTAGAACCGAACGACCCATTAAGCAGTGAAGAACTAGACTATATGGAAGTCATGAAGGAATGGCCAGACCGTAAACAAACAGGTATTAACTTTGTAGAAATTGCAGGCACAATTGAAGAGATTTACTTAACAGGTGGTGAGCCTACACTAGCAACGTCACAGTATGCATTGTTTGATTATTGCATTGCAAATGATTTAGCTGGTGGCATTAAACTAAAGTACAATACTAACCTAACAAACATTCCACAAAAGATGATTGATTACTGGAGTCACTTTAAAGGTGTGCAACTTAATTGCAGTATTGATGCAACAGGCGATAGAGATAGATATGTTAGATATCCAAGTAGCTGGCCTAAGATTGTAGAAACATTTGACAAGCTATTAGCATTGCCTAATGTATACATTCAAGTGCATTGTACAGTACAAGTACTGAATATGTGTGCAATGAGTGAACTGTTTGATTGGACTCGTAGCAAAGGCATTCCAGATAAAGACATATACTTAAATATTCTTAATCACCCAGAGATGTACAATATACGTACATTGCCTACAGACTTAAAACAAATGGCAGAAAAACGTTTAGAGAATTATTTAGACATTCCAAAAGTAAGCGACTGTATTACATATATGTGGGCTGAAAATTGGCACGAAGATAAGTGGCAAGAATTTATTGATTACAATATGAAAACAGACGAATTACAAAAAGGCAATCTATTAGATGTATGCCCGGAGTTTAAAAATTATGTCTAGATTAATTACATATTTCTGTAGCTTTGGATATAGTGGCAGCTATGCTTCAGGCGCAATTGACCCTCCAGGAGGCAATAATGGGGCTCCTAATAAAATTGCAAAGCATTATGGATTAGAACTTGTAAACAAAAGTAAACCTGGCACTAATATTCATCAACAGTTTGCATCTATTATCAAAGACGTTGACGATGGATTTATAGATACACAACACGATAAGATACTTGTGCAATGGTCATTTCCTGGACGTGCTTATGCTATAGATAGCAGAAAAGCTTCGTATTCATATGGTGTAGACTATAGTCATCATGACAACAACACTCCGCATATTAAATGGTATTTTGAAAACATTTATGATGAAAAACTTGCCAAAGGTCAGTTGTTAAGTTATGCAAATGCATGCCATGATATATTAAAAGGAAATATATATCAAGGATTTATTATAGGATCAGACGAGCTAACTAATGACCATAGCACCGGTCGTCTTTGCGAAGTTAACAAATGTTTATACAATAACGTAATACATAAAATTAATAATGTTTCATTTGAGAAACCAATAGTTGATGAACTTAAACAACATGTTCCTAATTCATTATACACTTGCAGCCACCCAACTGATAATGGGCACCAATATATTACCAATCATTATATTAATAAAATGGATGCATGTCCGGAGTTTACAAATTATGTCTAGCACTTATTGTAACGAACCATGGAAAACAATTCATTATGATCAAGCCGGATCAATGGGACCTTGCTGTACATTTAGAGGGCCAATGGGCGGGCGCGATCTAATGTTTGGATCTGTAGAAGAATATTTAAACAGTGATTGGTTAAAAGAATTACGGCGTAAAATGCTTAATAGTGAAAGAGATGTTGGTTGTGGAAATTGTTGGCGTAAAGAAGATGCCGGTGAAGATAGTTTACGATTGTCTCGAAATAGAATAAATGGTCATGTTACCGAAGTAGACATAGATAGAGTCTATTTAAGTTTTGGAAACATATGCAATAAAAGTTGTAATATATGCAGGCCAGCTAGAAGTAGTATGATAGCAAAAGAATATAAAAAATTAGGAAGTGATCACGAGATATATAATATAGACTCAGATCCCGAAATAACACAAAAAACTTTTAGTGGCATGTATTTAGACAACTGGGAGAACTACATAGACGCATTAGATAGTGCAAACACAATATGCTTTGACGGTGGTGAACCATTTATAACAGCACAATGTACTACAATATTAGAAACATTAATTAAAAAAGGTATGACTAATAAGTATATTCAAACCACAACAAATGGCAGTGCTAGTGCATATCAATATAGCTTATTAAGTAAATTTTCTAAAGTAGATTTTGATGTAAGTATAGATGGAATAAACGAATTATACAGTTTAGTTAGAAGCCCACACGATTGGACATGGTGGAATGACAATCATGATAGAATGCTTAAAAATAACAATGTAGGCAGAGTATATCAATCAGTTATTCACTGTCTTAATGTACATCAGTTACCAGAGATGTTAGAATACTTCATAAGTGTAAATGATAATCCAGAACGTAGATTCGGGCTTACTACAATTGTAACTAGGCCTTATTTGGGTACACACATTGTGCCTAATGCAATTTTAGAAGTAGTTGGCAATAGACTAGCAGATATGATGCACTTGTTTAATAGCGAAGAAGCTGCAAATGTGCAAAATGCAATCACTCATATAGAATATAGTATGAATAACAAAAACGAATTAGACGAAGCTAATTTTAAAAAATTCGTAGATATTTTTGGCCCCGTTAAGAAATTAGATTACCAAAGCCATCTACCATGGAGTATTGAATGAGAATATTATGCACAGGAAATCCAGAGTTTGGTGTAGCGAGTGCTATAGCAGAACGTTGGCCAGAAACACAATTTGTTAGTAGAACAGATTGGGGATACGATTTAACGCAAAATAGCTATAAAGACAAGCTAGCAGAAAAGGCTCTTAACTATGACGTCTTTATTAACTGTAGCGCACTATGGCAGTACCACCAGACACTGGTACTAGATGTAGTCTATAAAAATGCTTTAAAGAACCGCAAACGACTACATATAGTGAGTTTAGGCAGTACAACAGACAGAGCTACAAAAGGTAGCGATTGGCATTATCAGCAGGAAAAGAAGGCATTGCGTAGCACAAGCAACGCATTGGGCTTAAAAAGCATATGGGCAGGTGGTCCTAAAGTAAGTTATGTTACATTTGGCACATTAGAGAACAATGCACACAAGCATCCAGGAAGAGCAGTAATGCAACTAAATGATGCAGTAGATATGATAGAGTATGTAATCAATATGCCATATAATCTAAACGTAAACGAGTTAAGTATTGACCCAATACAGACAGATTGGCCAAACAATGAGTAAAGAACCATTTAAATATATACCGCCGCCATGTTGTAACATATGTGGACATCCACGTCACTGTGGAACTCCGCTATGGCGAGAAGAAAAAGACTACGATGGTCGAGAATATCAAATACAGGTATGCTACGGATGTAGCTGTAAAAAATGCAATGAATCAGACTAAATTTTGCTATATGCCGTGGCATGCTATTACACTTAGTGCTAATGGTGATGTTAAGCCTTGTTGTCAGTTTAGTAACAAAGGCCGTATGCCTAATACTGAGCATGACACTATTATGGAAAACTTTAATAGTGAGCGTATGCAAGACTTACGCAAAGACTTTTTAAAAGGTGTACAACCTAGTGCTTGCAACAGTTGTTGGGAACGTGAAGACCTAGTTGGGCAAAGTAGACGCTTATGGTTTAATAAGAAATTTATGAAATTTGATGAAGACTTTAAGAATGGGAATATTCCAGATACACATGATGTTCCTAACCCTAAGTTCTATCAAGCAGATATTAACCTATCAAATGTATGTAATCTCAAGTGTCGCATGTGTGGCAGTTGGGCAAGTAACAGTTGGTTTGAAGAAGAACTAGCACTTGCTAAAATAGACAAACGCTATGAGAAAAATAGTAATCCTATTCCATTGCAACAATATGGATTAGAAGATTTACGCAATATGCTACCGCATTTAAAAGATGTAAAACGTATAGACTTTAAGGGTGGCGAGCCCATGATGGCAAAACATCACAATCAATTCCTACAATGGCTCATTGAAGAAGATATGACTGATGTAGAATTGTTTTATACAACAAACGGTACAGTACAAAATCCTAAGATTTTAAACTTGCTTTCTCACTTCAAACGTGTTAGTATATGTTTTAGTATAGAAGGTACTGGAGATTTATATAGATACATCAGAGGTGGCAAATATCAAATAGAAGATTTTGAAAAGACATTAGCAGTGTACGACAAGTTAGAAAATGTACAAATTATGTTTAATGTAACATTGCAAAACTATAATATATTTAACCTGCCAGACTTGTGGATTTATCTCAACGAATTAGAAGATAAATATAATAGAGTAAGTGCTAACAGTAGTTTCACTACTATCTGTAACAAACCAGCATATCTAAGTCCACTTAATATACCAGATGATCTAAGAGATAAAGCAATTGAAAATTTATCATTAATTAGCGACTTTGACAAACTAGTAGAGAGTATGAAAACTAGAGTATTTGATCCTGAACTATGGGAAGTGTTTATTAACTTTACAAATGACCTAGACAAGATGCGTAACGACAGTGTGGTTAGTGCAATACCAGAACTAAAGGATCATTTTTAATGCTAGTAGGAATTGAAGACAACCACGCACCTAAAGACGAACTACTTCGTGTAGAATGGAACTTAGGTAAACGTTGTAACTATAACTGTAGCTATTGTGGAAACGAACTACACAATAAAACAAGCGAACATATGCCTTGGGAAGTATACACAAGTACAATTGATAAACTTGTAGAAGCGTCAAATGGTAAAAAGATTAAGATTAGTTTTACAGGCGGTGAGCCATTTGTACATCCGCAGTTTATTGATATGTTAAAGTATGCTAGAGAAAATGGAGTGTATCGTTGCAGTGTAACAACTAACGGAAGTCCTCCTCCAAAGATATATAAAAAAGCATTGCCATATTTACATTACGTAGTTATCAGCTATCACTTTGAATTTGCATACCACGATAAGGTTATTAACAATATCACAGGCATGTGGAAAGAGATATTAGAATATAGAGCAAAAGATCAATACAAAGGCATGCATGTACATATTATGGCATTGCCAGGCAAAATGAAAGAATGTTTAGAAATTATAAACGAACTAAAAGAATGTGGAGTAGAATATACAATACGTAAAATTAGACCACGAGTTAACATGACTCGCACAGGCTGGAATAAGCCGCATGCAGATGGCATGGAAGGTATTCATCCAACGCACAAAGAAACTGAAAAGTTTGCAGGACAATATTATAGTCCTGAAGAAGAGGAGTGGTTAAGTAACAATGTCTAGTACTAACAAACAGCAACGAATAGATTGGTTAACCGAGGCTGGAAACAATTTTTGTGCAATGCCGTTTGGACATATGGCAATTGAAGCTAATGGAGATATACGTCCATGTTGTATGGGTGATAAATTTCCAGGACTAAACATTAGAAACAAAACAATACAAGAAGTGTATAGAGATCCTATAAGAGACGAATTTATAGAAAGTTTTAGACAAAACAAGCAACACACGTTATGTGGAGCATGTTGGAAAGATCCACAAATACGAACACATTTCTCATCTGCATTGCAATCTAAAAGTATAACAGAACAAGCAATGGCTGGGAAAATGCCCGGTACTGAATTAAAATGGTTAGAAATTAAGCCAGGAAACAGATGTAATTTAAAATGTAGAATTTGCGGTGTGCATGGTAGTAGTAGTTGGGCAAAAGATGCACACAAGCTGGATCAAAAAGATGTTCCATATAAAGAAAGTAATGCATTTAAATATACACAATCATGTGACTGGATAGAAGATAAAGACTTTTGGAATGATATAAGAGAATTAGCGTCAGTTGAGTATATACACTTTATGGGCGGTGAGCCGTTTATGGTTCCTGAACACTTTCAGTTATTAGAACGGTTAGTAGAAGACCCTAGCATTGATACTAGTACAATAGCTATAGGATACAACACAAACGGTACATACTTTCCTACAGAAGAAAATATTAACTTATATAATAATTTTAAGAAAGTTCACTTTGCGTTAAGCATTGATGACTTTGGTGCTAGATTTGAATACCAACGTAAACTAGCTAAATGGGAAGAAGTAAAATTAAATATTGTTAATTTTAGCAAATTATGCAAAGAAGCAGAAGATGTACAGTTTACAGCTGATATGGATACTACGGTAAGTGTTTTAAACATATTTGCATTAGATGAAATATATGAAGAATTTATAAAACTTGGATATACTATTGATGATGGACATGAACATTATGTATACAATGGTCCTGAAGCAATATGGCAACTACCAAGTGATGTAAAACGTATTATACTGGATAAGTACAAAGGCAATACTACACCATGGATAACAAAAGCTATGAAATACATGATGTCTCGAGAGCTTGAAGCAGGTAAATGGTTGTTTGCAGATGTACATACCTCATTAGATAAACTACGTAAAGAAAACTTTAAAACTATATATCCAGAATGGTATCAAATATTAAAGCCATACTGGAAACCAATGGAGCAACAAATGGAGCAACAAATGAAGCCCGGTGATATTATTGATAACCGATGAGTAATTTTAAAAACATTATTGTACATTATAAAGATGGTACAAGCAAAGAAGATAATGCAAACAGTGTTATGGCACGTGATGAAAACGATTTCCGTGGATGGGAATGTTGGGCTGGTGTACAAAATATTACTATAAGCAACACAGGTGATGTATACAGAGCTATATGTAAAGTAGGCGGTAAACTTGGAAACATCTATGATGGATTTGAGATGCCCACTGAAACTATTATATGCAACAAGCCTAGATGTATTTGTTCAGCAGATGTACAACTTTCCAAAGCGTTACCAGAACATGTACATAAATTAAGGATAGGTGATGAGTAATTATAAAGAATTTTATGACAGAGCAGTAGGCAAATTAAAAGGCCTGCCAGTAAGCAAAGATACATTCTGTCCATTGCCATTCTCTCACATTAGTACTATGCCG
>Ga0209383_1000668_pt1 | contig 23255 bp, 18 predicted proteins | sample CoawatmetaG02DNA_FD_187510 | JGI IMG/M metagenome (GOLD analysis project Ga0209383, IMG submission 187510) | Marine microbial communities from the West Antarctic Peninsula - Coastal water metaG029-DNA (SPAdes) (version 2) | ecosystem: Environmental > Aquatic > Marine > Coastal ... | reverse complement strand
TTCGTAAATGCTGTATTAGATCAGATATCAAAAGATATGCCAAAAGAAGGTTCTTAATTATATTAATCGGAAAACACAGAAAAATGTCTTAATTTTGTCGAAAAACTACAATTTAGTATTTTCGAATAATTAATACTAAAAAAAAAGTTTGTTCTATGCGTGTGATTGTCTCATTTACTGCCCTTTTGCTGTCAGTTATATTTTTGCAGTTAAGCACTGGAGGTTTAGGACCTCTGGACGCCTTATCAGGAGTTCTGATGGGCTTTAGCTCTTCAGAAATTGGGTTATTAGGCTCGGCACATTTTTTGGGATTTTTTATAGGATGTTGGTGGGCACCTAGGCTGATGGGCGCCATTGGGCACAGTCGTGGGTTTGCCACGTTTGTCGCATTCGGGTTAATTGGAATTTTAGGACATACCTTATCAAACCAACCATGGGTTTGGATAATTTTAAGAATATTTTCTGGCCTATCGGTAGCTGGCTGCTATTCAATTATTGAAGCATGGCTCCAGGCTAAGCTTAAAAATAAAAATAGAGGTCGGTCCCTTGGAGCCTATAGATTAGTTGACATGGGTGCATCACTTTCTGGCCAGCTTTTAATAAGCATATTAGAACCCGCATATTATTTATCATATAATATTTTGGCTTTAATATGCACTGCGGCGTTACTTCCCCTTACTCTAACAAGAGCAAAGCAACCAGAACTTCCAATCACACCAAAATTGAGACCAATTGCTGCATACAAATTATCACCATTAGCCATTTTTGCTGCAATTGTCGCTGGGCTAACTGGCGCATCTTTCAGAATGATTGGACCAATTTATGGGTTACAAGTCGGATTAGAAGTAAATCAAATAGCATTATTTTTAGCAGCATTTATTTTTGGGGGTGCTATAGCTCAATATCCAATTGGATGGATCGCAGACAAATTTGATAGAAGGTGGGTCTTAATAATATTATCTTTGGCTGCAATTTTCTCTTCATCTCTAACCATAATAGTTAGTAGTCAGGGTACAATAGCCATCTTTTTTGCAGCATTTATTTTTGGGTTTATAACCTTTCCAATTTATTCAGTTGCTTCAGCTCATGCAAATGATTTTGCAAAACCTGCGCAAATGGTAGAGTTAAGTGCAGCATTGATTTTTTTCTTTGCGGTAGGAGCAATAGGAAGTCCAATTTTGTCAGCCAAGTTAGTGGAAATATATGGACCAAATGCCCTGTTTGTATTTATTGGATTAGCTCATGTCATATTGGTAATCGTAAGCATAGCGAGGATGAATGTAAGACCATCTGCTGAAATTAAAACAAGTTATAGATACACTCCTAGAACAAGCTTTGGTATTGCAAAATTAATTCGAAGAAGATGAATTAATAAATATTAATGAAAAAGATGGATCTTTTTAAATCTGTTCGTTAATTGAGACTTAACAAAATCATTCCAGAGGCCCAATGGCACGAATTCTAATAACTTCAGCAATTCCGTACATAAACGGAGTGAAGCATCTTGGTAACTTAATTGGTAGCCAGTTGCCTGCTGATCTATACGCCCGATACAATAGATTACGTGGAAACGAAGTAATGTTCATTTGTGCAACTGACGAGCACGGTACTCCTGCAGAATTAGCGGCGGCTAAAGCTAAAAAACCTATTGAAGAGTTTTGTGCAGAAATGCATAAAATGCAAAAAGAGTTAAGTGAAGGTTTCAACCTTTCATTTGATCATTTTGGCAGATCTTCTTCTGAAGAAAATAGAAAACTAACTCAACACTTTGCAGGACAATTAAAGAAGAATGGGTTAATCGAAGAAGTAGATGAAAGTCAGATCTATTCAAAGACTGACAAAAGGTTTTTACCAGATAGATACATCGAAGGAATTTGCCCAGAGTGTAAATATGAAAATGCCCGTGGCGATCAATGTGAGAATTGCACAAAACAGTTAAATCCAATAGATCTTCTTGAGCCACGTTCAGCAATTTCTGGATCAAAAGATTTAGAAATTAGAAAAACAAGGCATTTATATCTCAAACAATCAAAATTAAGAGATAGACTGGATAAATGGATAAAAAGTAAAAAAGACTGGCCCATACTAACAACTTCAATCGCACAGAAATGGCTTCATGATGGCGATGGGTTACAAGATCGAGGTATTACGCGAGATTTGGACTGGGGCGTGCCTGTAAAAAATGGCACAGAAGACTGGCCTGGAATGGAAGATAAAGTCTTTTATGTTTGGTTTGATGCTCCGATTGAATATATTGCTGCAACAGCTGAATTTACAAATAGTCAAAATCTTGATGATGAAGCCTGGGAGAGATGGTGGCGCACAGATAAAGGTGCTGAAGATGTTTATTACGTTCAATTCATGGGTAAAGACAATGTACCCTTTCATACCTTATCATTTCCAAGCACACTAATGGGATCAGGTGAACCTTGGAAATTAGTAGATTACATCAAATCGTTTAATTATTTAAATTATGATGGTGGTCAATTCTCAACTAGCCAAGGGCGTGGCGTATTCATGGATCAAGCTTTAGAGATTTTACCAAGTGATTATTGGAGATGGTGGTTGTTAAATCACATACCAGAAAACTCGGATAGCGAATTTACTTGGGAGAACTTTCAATTGAGTGTCAATAAAGATTTGGCCGATGTTTTGGGAAATTTTGTTAGTAGAGTAACAAAGTTTTGTCGATCAAAATTTGGGGAAGAAATCCCTGAAGGCACCCATTTTAGGAGTATCGAAATAGCGTTTATAGATGACCTTCAAAAACGATTGAATACTTATCAAACCCATTTAGATGCGTTAGAGATTAGAAAAGCATCTAATGAATTACGTAAAATCTGGGTCGCTGGCAATGAATACCTCCAAAGAACAGAGCCTTGGTCCATTTTCAAAAGTGACCCCAAAACTTCAGCAATGATCATTAAACTATCAATAAACTTAATAAGACTTTACGCTATTTTATCAGAACCATTTATACCAAATGCCTCAAAAGAAATCATGGCTGCGCTCAATTGTAAGAACTGGGATTGGCCAGAAAGTGTGAATGATGCATTGCAAATATTACCCTCTAGTCACAGCTTTAAGGTGCCAGAAGTTTTATTCAAAAAAATCACAGATGATGAACGTGATAATATGCAGGAAAAGTTTTCAGGTATTCAAATTTAAAACTGAAATTATAATAAATTTTTGTACTTAAAGGCATTGCTTATGTTAAACAAATCGCTATGAAATACCATATAATTATCTAGTCATCGCGGGCGTGATGGAATGGTAGACATAACAGACTTAAAATCTGTGGGCCTTGTGCCGTGGGGGTTCAAGTCCCCCCGCCCGCACCATCAAAAGTAGAATTAATAAATTCTATTAAAAATTAATCATATAAGTCACCTAGGCCCATTCACCTTTGCGGAAAACAGCCACACGGCTTCCATCAAATTGAATACCATCTATATCGATATTTTTTGATCCGATCATCCAATCTATATGGATCATGCTAGAATTACCACCAAGTTTTGAAATTTCATCTTTAGAAAGATTTTCATCTCCCTTAAAACACTTTGAATAACATTGTCCTAAAGCTATATGACATGCAGCATTCTCATCAAACAAAGTATTATAAAATAATAGTCCTGATTGTGAAATTGGTGAACTATGTGGAACTAATGCAACTTCCCCAAGACGACGGGCACCATCATCAGAATCTAATATTTTAAGTAGCACTTCTTGTCCCTTTTTTGCTTTAGCATCGACAATCTTACCATTTTCAAATCTCACCTGAATTTTATCAATCAAAGTGCCTTGATGAGAAAGTGGCTTTGTAGAACTGACCCAACCTTCAACTTTAAATGCATGCGGTGTTGTGAAAACCTCTTCGGAAGGAATGTTGGGATTACAAGTAATGCCATTTTGGGCTATAGTCGCCCCACCCATCCATTCATGCTCATCTGCAAGCCCAACAGTTAAGTCAGTGTCAGGACCCACAAAATGAAGAGAAGAAAATTTCTTACCATTCAACCAATTACACTTCTTCCGAAGCTCTTCATTATGAAGTTTCCATTCAGCAACAGGATCTGTTGAAATTACCCGCGATGCCTTAAAAATTGCATCTGCCAGTTTTAATTGAGCTTCATTTTCTGATAAATCAGGGAACATAAGTTTCGCCCAAGCCAACCCAGGCCAAGCAATTAGATTCCAATTGACATCAAATTGCGTAATTCGCTCTCGCGCTGGCTTATAAGCGATAGAATTAGCTTTGTTAGCCCGTCCAATTTTATTAGCATTTTGATTTGCTAGGAGCATTGGATCATCTCCAACGATCGCCATTCGGGCGGTATTATTATCAAAAGCTTCCCCCATTCCTTTGTAAAGCCAATGAGCCGCCTTATCAAAAGAATCATCATTTGCATAATTGTAACGGGCTAATGTTACTTCATTGTCAGAAAACAATGGTGTTACTAAACCAGCACCAGCTGCATAAGCATGGACGGCTACTCTACGCACTAAAGGCAGTGCCTCAATAGGGGCAGTTAGAAGTAAATCCTGACCTGGTTGAAGACCTAAACCCGTATGCACAGCTAGTTTTGCAAGCTTATCAATTTTATCAGCATCTATTTTAATTTTATTCAAAATCAAATCTCCATTTTTATTACATCTCACTTACGAAAAATATTCCAAACTTTCTAGCAAAATATATTATTAACAATTCTTTTTTAAATTGACTTTTAGTAATGTATGAAAAATAAATTAGCAAAAATTCTTATGTACAACCGTGTAAACTCTTAAGACAAACTATCGACAGGTAAAATAACTGAAATGCAAATTTTTGACGCAATAATTATTGGAGCTGGGTTTTCAGGTCTTTATCAATTGCACTCTCTTCGAGATAAATTAGGATTAAAGGTTAAAGTACTGGAAGCTGGCGAAGGAGTGGGTGGCACCTGGTATTGGAACCGTTATCCTGGTGCTCGTTGCGACACAGAAAGCAAAGCCTATTCATATTACTTCTCAAAAGAGCTTTACGAAGAATGGAATTGGTCAGAGAGATACCCTACTCAACCAGAGATAGAAAAATATCTCAATTTTGTTACTGACCGACTAAATATGCGTAAAGAAATTCAATTTAATGCCCAAGTGACCGACTTAATTTTTGATGAAAACAAACATATATGGCGTGTATTATTAAAGAATAAAGAACAATATTTTGCAAAATTTGTAATTTCTGCAGTAGGTTGCCTGTCTTTTGCTAATGTCCCAACTATTCCCAACAGAGACTTGTTTCGTGGGGAAGTTTATCATACTGGTAATTGGCCAAAGAAAAATCCTAATCTAAAGGGTAAAAAGATTGGAGTAATTGGCACTGGGTCTACCGGAATTCAAGTAATCCCAGAAGTGGCGAAATTAGCGAAGAAACTAACAGTCTTTCAGCGAACTCCCAATTATAGTGTTCCAGCAAATAACTACAAACTAACCGAAGCCGACCAAATTAGAGCTAATGAAGAGTTTGATAAATCAAAACAACTTATGTTGCAGCACAGAGGTGGACACCCCTGGAAACATTCGAATAAGGCAGCAAAAAAAACGAATTCAGTAGAAAGAAAGAAACTTTATGAAAAAGCGTGGGATAACGGCGGCTTAAGTTTTCGCGATACTTTTTCAGATCTAAGTGTGGATCTTGAGTCAAATAATACAGCCTCAAACTTTATTAAAGACAAAATAAAAAGTATCGTACACGATCATCATACAGCAGACCTGTTAACAGATTTTGACCATCCATTTGGCTCAAAAAGACCCCCCATCGATACGAATTATTATGAAACTTTTAATCAAAAAGATGTCGAACTAATTAATATTCGAAACAACCCAATTGAATCATTTGTGAGTAACGGTATCAAAACAAGTAAACAACATTATGAGTTAGATGTAATGATATTTGCAACAGGTTTCGACGCACTAACAGGTACTTTACTAAATATGAATATAGAGGGAAATAATAACATTAAATTGAAAAATGTTTGGAAATCTGGACCTATTACAAATTTAGGACTTCTAATACCAGATTTTCCAAATCTATTTTTAATTACTGGCCCTGGGAGTCCGGCAGTGCTAACCAATATGCCCCGAGCGATTGAGCAACACGTTGAATGGATTACTGAGTGTATTCATTTTATGATAACAAAAAACTATCAAACAATCGAAACCACAAGCAAAGCAGCAGATAAATGGGGCAGTACTATCCATGAAGCAGTAAACGACACTTTCTTTTTATCAGCGAAACATTCTTGGTATTTAGGTGGAAATATTCCAAATAAACCTAAAGTTTTTATTCCTTATGCCGGTGGACTCAATAAATATCGTGAATTATGTGATATGGTGGCTTTAGCCAAATATGACGAATTTATATTTACAGAAGAAAAATAATACCAATCAAGGTTTACCGATGCATATTGATCATAAGTTCCCTATTACATGGATACCAATTACAGGCTTCAAACCAAAATGTTTAAGCGTATCACATTGTCCTGGTAAATATCCAATCAAGGCAGAAAAAAAAGAGAATTTATTTAAAGATCTTACAAGTATTACTGATCAGAAAATTAAGTGCATTATTACCCTGTTAAGTAAAGAAGAACTGAATTCTAACAAAATAACTCATTTTGAAGAAACAATAAGAAATTTCGGTTTCAAACATTATATTGAAGAAATAGACGATTTATCCGTTCCATCAAAAGCTAAATTAATTAGATTCAAATCACTGATCCAAAGTATAGTTAGTGAAATAAAATTAGGTAATGCTGTTCTCATCCACTGCAATGCGGGTTTAGGTCGATCAGGATTAGTTGCCAGTATATTATTAAAAGAAATGACTAACGAGAGTAATCCTATTGAGTATGTCCGTAACTTTCGTAAAGGAGCAGTGGAAAATCAAAAAGCAAGAAAAATTTATATCAAATTGGCAAATGATTACAGTTTAATCAATCTAGTTTTTTTAGATTCAATCGAATTAACAAATAACAATATCAAAGCAGTTAATAGATATAATATTAACACCATAATTAAAAAGTAATACTATAATACGGTTAATATAATTCATTATTTAAGTAGTAATTTTTTCTTTTACGACCAGCAATCAAAACACAATTTAGCAACTAATTCCTATATTATCGAATATATACGCAGAGTTCATTTTCTTGTAAGTTATATTATCAAGTGCCACAAAAAGTTTTATAACTCTCATCTATTTGAGTTGGTGGATTTTCATAATTCTCATAGCCAATTGATAGATTAAAAGGGTTTTTAAGGACTTTAATCAGTTTAGAAAATGGATTTAAATCATTTTGATAAGCACTGTTAATAGCTTCTTCAACGATATGATTACGAGGAATGTAAATAGGATTAACTATATTTTGAATTCCTCCTTTTCCATTCTTTTCTCGCCTTTTTTGTAATTTCTGATGCCAAGTTATTGCCTGAGGATCGTGGTCCATCCAAATGCAAAAAGATTTAAAATTCTGCTCATCAAGCACCAAAAAACTTTTAGTAAAGTCTAATCTTTTATCCTCTAAGAGTTTAAGAAATTCCTTCGCAATAGCCAGATCTTCTGCGTGTTCATCATTGTTGAGTCCAAGCTTTAACCTCATACCCTTAAGCCAATATTTCTCGTATATCATAATAAAATTTTCAACAGCATTAGTAGCTTTTTGAATTGCTTTTTCTGAATCTGAATCAATTAAAGGTAATAATGTTTCTGCTAATCTGGCAATGTTCCATTGAGCTACGTATGGTTGATTTTGATAAGCATATCTTCCACTAGTATCGATTGAACTATAAACTCTTTCTGAATGGTAAGTGTCGATAAAAGCACAGGGACCATAATCTATAGTTTCGCCTGAAATAGTCATATTATCAGTATTCATTACACCATGAATAAATCCAACATTCATCCATTTAGCAATAAGCATGGCCTGTCTATCTGCAACCGCTATCAAAAACTGTAAATAGGGATTATTGGCTTGGAATGCCTCTTTGTAGTGCCTGTTGATAGCATAATCTGCTAATTTTTTTATTTCTTGTTTATTACCTCGAGAAGCTACAAATTGAAAAGTTCCTATACGCAAATGGCTGGAAGCAATCCGCGTCAAAACTGCTCCTGGTAACCTTTCTTCTCGATAAACACTCTCGCCAGTAGATACTGCAGCTAAAGATCTTGTAGTAGGTATTCTTAAAGCATGCATCGCTTCTGAAATAATATATTCGCGCAAAACTGGACCAATTGCAGCTTTACCATCTCCGCCACGAGAGTAAGGTGTCCTACCAGAACCTTTTAATTGTATATCAAATCGTTCTCCATTTTCGTCAAGTACTTCTCCTAACAATACGGCCCGACCATCACCCAATTGAGGTGAGTAACCTCCAAACTGATGTCCCGCATAAACCTGTGCTATACTTTGAGCGCCATCAGGTTTAATATTTCCTGAAAATAATTGCGCACCTTCAGGGCTATCAAAATATTTACGGTTGAAGTTAAACTGATCACTCAAATTCTCATTAAAACACAATAAGGTAGGGTTAGGTACCTGAACCGCATCTACAGGGCTATAAAAACCAACTAAATCACGAAAATAAGTATTATCAAATTTAATACATGTTCTTAGGTATTCTAAGTTATCCATTTTTAAACTTTAGCGCATTTACTGATTTCATAGCTAATTCTATTTCCCTAATAGCAGTCTGTATCATTGAGCGCATAAAAAACATTTCGATACCACTTTTATCAAACGAAACAATAGCCATCATCCCTGCAATCTGTGTCTTGATCACTCCAGCTAGAATCGGTTCAACAGGGCATAACCTTGCCATAACTTCGAAGGTCTTTGTGTCATTTAATGATAAACGTACCCAACCATCTGTTTGCTCAGTAATGGCCGCATCTTGAAAAAGTAGAGTTTGTAAACTTTGCCCACTACAATTAGTGATAAGCCACTGATCAAGTCCTGCCCAAATTATCTTTATATTGCGATTACTTACTTTTTGATTTGAATCAGGTAAAGGAAGGTTGAATTGATTTTTTAATTTTTTTGAAACATCTATATTTTTTCCTTTAAAAGGCATTATTGAAAAAATATTTTCACCAGTAATTAACGATAAACTCATATCACCATAGGTCAATGGTAAACCTAATAACAAATCACTGTTTTTTAACAGTTTAGCCACGGACTCTGCTCCCTGTTGAATCGAAGAATATTGGTGAAGTAAGCTCAACAAGAATCTCTGAATTTCTCAAATGATCCACCATTTTTAATGTTTCTCCATGACGTTTATGACCATTTTTAATGAGAGCCAGGGCAATTGATGTATTTAGTGTCGGCGAATAACAAACACTTGTTATATGACCTTGATCATTAATTCTTTTTGGATTCTTATCTACTGGATAAACATGAGCACCAGCCAAAATAACATCTTCCTTATTTATGGGTTTTATTCCCACAAGTTGCTCTCTTTCTAAATCCACTAAACCAGGACGAAGTGAGGACACCTGTCCAATGCAATCTTTGCCTTCATTTATCATTTTTTTCATCCCAATATCTTGAGCCGTAGCACGCCCATCAATCTCAGCATGTGTTATAAAGCCTTTTTCAATTCTTAAAACATTTAATGCCTCCATCCCATAAGGCCCCCCCTCTAAAAGTTCAGCTTCAGATACTAATAATCTCATCATTGCATCTCCATAACTCGCAGCAACTGAAATTTCATAGGCGTGTTCACCAGAAAACGATATTCGAAATAAACGCGCAGCAACTTCACCCACATTAACTTCAAGAAAACTCATAAAAGGCATTTGAGCATTTGAAATTTCTTGTTCACAAATCTTATCAACCAATTTTCTAGCTTTTGGTCCAGCTATAGCAAATTGTGCCCACTGCTCAGTAACAGAAATCACTTGTGCATCAATATCAGGTCTAAGTACCTGAAGAACAAATTCCAGATGGCGTATTACTTGACCTGCAGCAGCAGTGGTAGTCGTAATGATGTAATGCTGTTGGCCTATCCTCGCACATGTACCATCATCCATAACATGCCCATCTTCACGCAACATTAGACCATATCTTATCTTACCCAACATCAATGAAGAAATTTTATTAGTGTAAACAAAATCAAGCAAAATGGCGGAATCAGGTCCTTGCACGTCAATTTTTCCTAGGGTAGATACATCACAAATACCCACAAAATTTCGAACCATGTTAACTTCTCGATCACAAGATTCACGCCAATGTAATTCACCTTGCTTGGGAAACCAATTTGGTCGCATCCAAAGCCCAGCTTCAATATTAGGTGAACCTCTCTCCTCATTGAAATTGTGAGAAGTCGTTTTTCTTATCGGCGCAAATCGTTTTCCATCTCCTCCAGCTCCCAATGCCCCAATTGCTACAGGTGAGAAAGGAGGCCTAAAAGTTGTTGTTCCAGTCAAGGAAATTGTTTGACCCGTTAATTCAGCCATAACACCAATAGCATTTACATTTGAATTCTTTCCCTGGTCTGTTGCCATACCCTGTGTAGTATAACGTTTCATATGCTCGACAGAAGTCATATTTTCTTTTTGCGACTGCTTTAGATCTTTGACAGTTACATCATTTTGAAAATCTAACCATGCACGACCTTTACCATCTACTTGCCAAAGTGGCTCACAATTATAATCTTCATTTTCAGTTTCAGGAACACGAATATTTTGAAATTTAACGCCTAATTCCTTTAAAATTTCTCTAGCCCGAAATACTCCAGATGTCATAGCCATTTTTGTACTAAATACGCCATTTGCTGAGCCAGCAACTTCCATATTGGGTACAGCTCTAGGACGCGACAAAAAACAGTTTATAGTTTTATTCCAAATAGGTTTATTATTCATATGTGAAGTTAAGTGAATTGAGGGATTCCACCCACCTGAGATGGCCAAGCAATCACACTTTAGCTTAGTGATAGTATTACCAGTTCGAATGGTGACTGCGGATAAAGTCATTGGCCCATTGGTGTTAACAATAACACTATTAGCAAAACACCGAGTGTTTTTTATCTTTTCAACTTTATCGCGACTGTCAACATAAGCTATGACCTCCACGCCTTTAGATTGTAAATCAAATACAGTTCTTCTTGCATCATCATTGTTACCAAATACTATTATTTTTTTACCTGGAATGACGCCAAATCTGTTAAGAAACGTTCTTACAGCACTTGCCATCATTATACCTGGACGATCATTATTTTTAAAAACAATTGGTCTTTCAATAGATCCCGAGCACAAAACTGTCTTTTTTGAAACTATTCGCCAGAATATACTATCAGGCAGATGATCTATAGCCTCACTTGAATATTCCCCTACTTTTTCTAAAGCAGAGTATGTCCCTCCATCATAAACACCCAAAATAGTGGTTCGTGTCATAACCCTCACGTTTGGCATCTCACGCAGTTTTAACAATTCATTTTGTGCCCATTGAGAGCATTCTTGTCCATCAATTTTAAATGTTTCACTATTAAGTCGGCCACCTCCAACAAAATCTTCATCAGCTAATATAACTTGAATCCCAGTTATCGCAGCAGTCTTAGCTGCCAGCAATCCAGCAGGACCCGCACCAATTATCAAAACATCACAAAAAGCAAAGGCTTTTTCGTATACTGAGTTATCTGCCACTGGAGAAAGCTTTCCTAAGCCAGCTGCACTTCGAATAACAGGTTCATATAGTTTTTCCCAAAAACTTTTAGGCCACATGAACGTTTTATAATAAAATCCTGCTCCCAAAAAAGGAGATAAAAAATCATTAATACGAAGAAAATCAAACTTAAGTGACGGCCATCTGTTTTGCGATGTCGAAATTAGATTATCATATAGCTCTACTTCTGTCGCTTTTATATTGGGATTAATTTGTCCATTTCTCAGAATTGAAACAAGTGCATTAGGCTCTTCAGATCCTGCAGTTAAGACTCCTCTAGGTCGATGATACTTAAATGAACGGCCTATAATTTTTACGCCATTTCTTAATAATGCTGAAGCTAACGTATCTCCCAAATAACCAAAATACTTTTTATCATCAAAGGTAAAATAAATCTTTTTAGAATTATTGGTTGGTTCTAGGTTTTTAAGTTTCATTCTCTGACCTTTTAAACTTTGCATCTCTCGCTAGCTCAGTGGACATAATTTCATGTGTATTTGTATCACGGCTAACCAAAAGCCACCCCCTACAACCATATTCATGAGACCAAAGCTCTTCGTTAATTCCAGCAATATTATCTCGAATATACACGTAATCGTGGAAAGCAGCTAATCCCGCTCCAGCATCAGGCCTATCAATTAATTTTGATGAACCTTCATAATGAAACTCTCGCAAATCACGTTCACCGCAAATAGGACAAATTATTCTCATTGAACTTCTGCCTTAGTGTAAGTTTGGTGTAGCACCGGTTGCTTCCTCATCTAACAAATAACCTTTTTCAAATCGATCTAAACGAAATTTCTCAGCTACGTCGTGGTGTATATCAGTGGCCAAAAGATGCGCAAAGCACCACCCCGAGGCAGGTGTCGCTTTGAAACCACCATAGCACCAACCACCGTCTAAATAGAGCCCTGTTATTGCCGTTTTATCAATAATTGGGGAACCATCCATCGTCATATCAACAATCCCCCCCCAACTTCTTAACACCTTGGCTTTACCAATCATTGGCATTAAAGCCATTGCGGCCTCCATTACATTTTCCATAGCAGGCAGGTTTCCACGGGCAGCATAGGTGTTGTACTTATCGATATCACCACCAAAAACTAATCCACCCTTATCTGATTGAGAGATATAAAAAAGCTCAGCACCCCAACTAATTTCACAATTAATACAAGGCTTTAAGCCTTCTGAAACAAACGCCTGCAAAACGTGGCTCTCTATTGGTAATTTCAAACCAGCCATACTAGCAACTTGACTTGTCCTACCTGCCACAGCCATACCAACTTTATCAGCCTTAATTATTCCTTTGTTTGTTTCAACTCCAGTGATGGTTCCATTACTAATGACCATTCCAGTCACTTCGCAATTTTGTATAATATCAACTCCAAGACGATCAGCAGCTCTAGCATATCCCCAAGCAACAGCATCATGCCTCGCAGTACCTCCACGTTTATGCAAAAGACCACCATAAATTGGAAATCTAGGATCTTCTTGATTAACATATGGAACAAACTCTTTTAATTGTTCCTTGCTCAATAATTCCGCATCATCTCCTTGGCTAATCATCATATTTCCACGACGTGCTAAAGAATCCATCTGCCCATCAGAATGCCCTAAGCTTAGGATACCTCTTTGTGACATCATCGTATTAAAATTAAGTTCTTTTTCCATTCCCTCCCAAAGCTTGAGAGAATGGGAAAAAAACTGGGAATTTCCATCTAACAAATAATTCGCTCTGACAATTGTTGTATTTCTACCAACATTTCCACCACCAAGGTATCCTTTTTCAAGAACTGCCACATTATTAATTCCATGATTTTTTGCTAAATAGTATGCAGTAGCCAAACCATGGCCACCTCCACCAATTATAATAATATCATACTTTTTTTTGGGCTCTGGTGTGCGCCAGAATGGTTTCCAACCACTACCTCCAGTTAAACCATTTTTAAAAATTTGCCATGCTGAATAATGCATTTTTCAATACCAATCACTTCAATTATTTTAATCATAAATTCAACACACGGATCAAGATAAAATAAATCTATCATTTTTATAAAAAAATACATACCATTAAAAACTGTGTTAGCAATACCTCAACTAACGAATGAGTCGTTAATAATTTAATTTTTCAAAAGAGTTTCTTATGGCTAAAAAAAATGATATTTCATTTCGAGATAGTGTTAATCAAATGTTTAACCAAGCAGTAGATTTAATGGATTTACCAGACGGTTTGAAAGAAAAAATTCGAGTTTGTAATGCGACTTACACCGTTAGATTTGGAGTTAGGTTACGTGGGGAAATACACACATTTACAGGTTATCGGTCAGTGCATTCTGAGCATATGGAGCCGGTAAAAGGAGGAATTCGTTACGCATTAAGCGTAAATCAAGATGAAGTAGAAGCCCTTGCCGCGTTGATGACTTTCAAATGTGCGTTGGTTGAAACACCGTTTGGCGGATCAAAGGGTGGTTTATGTATTGATCCCAATGAATGGGAGGAACATGAGTTAGAACAAATCACTCGCCGTTTTGCATATGAATTAATTAAAAGAGACTTAATCAACCCTAGCCAAAATGTACCTGCGCCAGACATGGGCACAAGTGAACGTGAAATGGCATGGATCGCTGATCAGTACCAGCGTATGAATACAACTGATATTAATGGTAAGGCATGCGTGACAGGCAAACCATTGAATGCTGGTGGGATTGCTGGAAGAGTAGAGGCAACTGGCCGAGGCATACAATATGCTCTACGAGAGTTTTTTAGACATCCTGAAGACGTTATCTTAACAAACCTAAAAGGTTCATTAGATGGTAAGAAAGTTATTATCCAAGGTTTAGGAAATGTTGGATACCATGCTGCGAAATTTTTAAGTGAAGAAGATAATGTCAAAATTATCGCAGTAATAGAGAAAGATGGAGCAGTCATTAATCAAAAAGGAATTAATGTTGAAAAGCTTCATAAACATTTAAGCATTCGAAATGGCGTCAAAGGTTTTAAAGACGCAACTTATGAAAAAAATGGTGAAAAAGTTTTAGAGCTTGAATGCGATATATTAATTCCAGCAGCAGCTGAAGGTGTCATTCATCCAGGAAATGCAAAAAATATAAAAGCTCCCTTAATTATTGAAGCAGCTAATGGTCCCATAACAGCGAAAGCCGATATTATATTAAAAAATCGTGGTACAATTATAATTCCTGATATGTATGCAAATGCTGGCGGAGTTACTGTTAGTTATTTCGAATGGGTTAAAAATTTAAACCATATAAGATTTGGTAGAATGCAAAGGCGCCAAGAAGAAGCAAGGCATCAATTACTCGCAGATGAAATCAATAGATTGATGCATGCCTCTGGTATCAAAGAGCAATTGTCTACCAAATTTACCAAAGCCTATTTAAAGGGTGCGGATGAATTAGAGTTGGTTAGATCAGGTTTGGACGACTCAATGCGGGCAGCATATCAAAGCATGCGCGATATTTGGCATAAACGAGCCGATGTTAAAGATCTAAGGACCGCTGCTTATTTAGTTGCTATCGAACGCGTGGCAGAAAGTTACCGAACTAAAGGTTTATAAGTAAAATAAAAATAAACTGATTATCTTCCAGTTGGAATAATTTCGTAACCCGGTTCTTCTGGCTCTTCATCTGTCATTTCCGAAGGAAAGCCTGGTGCTAGTATTTCTAGTCCTGTTTTATCCTCAAGTCGACGAATAATATTAGGTGAGAATTCTCTTGGTCCATATTTTTCAATTGCATCTTTAAAAATATCTATCATTAAAGGATTTATTTCTAAAGGAACATTGGCACGATCTGCAACCGCCTGAAAAATACCTATGTCTTTTAGAACTAAATCCATAGTAAAACTAATGTCTCTACTTCCGTTTAAGATCACTTGGCTTTCAGTTTCGTGGACAAATGAAGTGCCAGAGCTAATTCTCATAGCCTCATAAGTTGTATTTAAATCCATTCCTGCTGCCTTTGCTACTACCAAAGCCTCTGAACAAGTAATTAAGTTCGCGGTTGCTAAGTAATTTGTCAAAACTTTTAATATTGAGGCTGACCCAAGTGGACCAGTATGCAAAATTCGGCGTCCCATTTTCTTAAGTAAAGGAAAAATAAATTCAAAAGTTTCTCGTTCACAACCAGCAAAAATACTTATATTCCCAGTATTTGCTCGATGACAACCACCTGACACGGGGCAATCAACAGGCTGCCCTCCTTTATTCTTAACCAAAGCACCAAGGCGCTTAACCTCTGCCTCATCTGTTGTTGACATCTCCATCCAAACTTTACCGGGCTTAATAGAATTTAATAAACCATCAGTACCTTCCATTACAGATGCTGATATTGATGGGGATGGTAAACATGTGATGACAACGTCACAGATATTCATCATTTCTCTGGGAGAATTTGCAATAGTAGCGCCAAAGCCTTTAAATTTTTGAACTAAGTCTCTGTTCAAATCATGTACGTACAAATCCACTTTATTTCTTAATAAACTGCCACTTAGCTTGCTACCCACGTTACCAAGTCCAATAAATCCAACTTTCATTTTTTTCTCCATATTACCGCATACTTTTTTCAATTATTCACAAATCAACATCACTCATGGATCGTCATAATTTCACTATCAATTTTTTTTATTTTAGCTACTGCTGGTATCTTTGCGTTTTCAGAAGCCTCACCTACCGCAAGTATCATTATAGGTTTTTCTGATTTAGGGCGTGCCAATAATTCATTTAAAAATCGCATTGGATTTGGAGTATGCGTTAGAATTGAAAGTCCCGCTTTATGAAGAGCAGTTATTAAAAACCCAGATGCAATCCCAACACTTTCAGGAACATAATAATTTTTGTATCTGGTCCCATCATCAAAAAAGCCATAGCGCTGAGCAAAAACAACAATCAACCATGCAGCATCTTCAAGATGTGGTTTGCTCTCATTTGTTCCTATAGGTTCCAATGCTTTTAACCATTCATCTCCAGCACCTCCAGAATAAAAATCTTTTTCCTCAATTTCCGCTGCCCTGCGAATTTTAACTTTCATTTCTTTATTACAAATTGCAACAAAATGCCAAGGTTGGTGATTAGCACCACTTGGAGCTGTTCCAGCTGTTCGAATTGAATTTTCAATTATACGTCTGTCTACTTTAGTTTTTTTGAAGTCTCGGACTGAATGCCTTCTAGACATCCAATCATAAAACTCTTCAGATTTGTTTAATCGTTTTTCCTCGTCCCAATCAAACCGATCCGGTAATGACAGAGCTTGATAATCTAAACCATTTTTAAAAAACATAATTTCTCCAAATATTAAAAAATAATTTTAATTAATTTTAAACTGCAAAGATCAAGATTTAAAAGGAAAAAATGATATTTTCTAACTAGATATTTTTACCCACAGGTAATCCACAGGTTTTCCAGATTGCTAGAATCTTTTAGTTAGTTCATAGACTATGATAGGAGATTATAAATGACCGAAATATCAACGCTCCCAAGCGCTATAAACATATCAAAAGAATCTGCACCTCATAACATAGAAGCAGAGCAAGCACTACTTGGCGCCCTTCTAGTTAATAACGATGTATATGATCGAATTGCAAACATTGTTAATGAAACTCATTTTTTTGATCCAGTGCATGGAAAAATTTTTGAAGTAGCCGCTACACGTATTAAAAATAACTCTTTAGCTTCTCCCGTAACATTGAAAGCATTTTTAGAAGATGATCCTGGTTTAAATGAGCTAGGGGGAAGCGGTTACTTAGTTAGGCTTGCTGGCGCTTCAATTTCAATATTTGCAACTCGTGATTATGCTGAATTGATTAGAGAGCTTGCTACAAGACGTTCATTAATTGAAATTGGAACTGAAATTGCTGGTCAAGCAGGAACAATCGATGTCGATAACCATCCAAAAGAGCAAATCGTTGAGGCAGAACAAAAACTATATGAATTAGCAGAAACGGGCCAAACAGGCTCCGGTTTTCAAAGTTTCTTGAAAGCCATTACGGATGCTGTAAACATGGCAAATTCCGCCTATCAACGAGAAGGAGGTTTAGTCGGCCCTTCAACAGGTTTTACTGATTTGGATAAAAAATTAGGAGGCCTGCATAAATCTGATCTACTAATTCTAGCTGGCCGTCCCTCAATGGGTAAAACAGCACTAGCTACTAATATTGCTTTTAATATAGCAAAAAAATATAAAAAAGGTACCCTTCCAGATGGTTCTGAAGGAGCAGTTGACGGCGGTGTTGTTGGATTTTATTCATTGGAAATGAGCGCAGAACAACTAGCTGCACGTGTTTTATCTGAAGTGGCAGAAGTGCCATCTGACCAGATTAGACGTGGAGATATGACAGAAAAAGAATTTAGAAGATTTGTAGAAGCAGCTAAGTCATTAGAAGCTTGCCCATTGTTCATTGACGACACGCCTGCTCTACCAATAAGTCAGCTTGCAGCTCGCGCAAGAAGATTAAAACGAACAAATGGCTTAGATGTACTCATAGTAGATTACCTCCAATTAGTGCGACCAGCTTCTTCAAAAGATAGCCGTGTTAATGAAGTCTCGGAAATTACCCAAGGTTTAAAGGCAATAGCAAAAGAGCTTGATATCCCTGTTATTGCTTTATCACAACTCAGCCGGCAAGTAGAAAACCGAGAAGATAAAAGGCCCCAGCTAAGTGATTTACGAGAATCAGGTTCGATTGAGCAAGACGCAGATATAGTGATGTTCGTCTATCGCGGTGAGTATTATAAGGAACGTGAAAAACCAAATGACCACGAAATTGAGAAAATGGCAGCTTGGCAAGCAGAAATGGAAGAATTACATGGAAAAGCCGAGATTATAATCGGAAAACAACGCCACGGTCCAATTGGTACGATAGATTTAAGCTTTGAAGGCCAATTTACTAGATTTGGTAACCTAGCTAAACCTTGGCAAACCCAAAGCCAGGACGATGGATTTTAAGTTAAATAGTATATTTAAGTTAAAAAATCAGAAAACTTTAATTCGTAAAGAAAAGCTAGTAATATAAGTTTTAAATAAGATCAAATTTAGAAGTAAAATATACGTGCCAGGATGAAGGAAGAACTGAATTCTGTTAACAAACACTTTAAAATAAAAAATAGGAAACATTAATGTCCAATGGAACCCTTACAGTAGACTTAGATGCAATAAAATCAAATTGGCTTACATTAGATTCCATGTCTACTAATGCTGTTGAAACAGCGGCCGTAGTAAAAGCAGACGCTTATGGTCTTGGAGCAAAACAAATATCATTAGGATTAGCAAAAGCTGGCGCCCGAAAATTCTTTGTCGCAAGTGCAGAAGAAGGAAAAGAAATTAGAGACGCTTTAGGTGAAGAAGCTATAATTTATATTTTCTCAGGACATATGGCTGGCAAAAGTTCAATCTTGCAACAAAGCAAATTAATTCCCCTTTTGAACTCACCAGAACAAAATATTAGGCATCAGCAAAACCTACCTACTGAACCATTTGGAGTGCAATTGGATACAGGAATGAATAGACTTGGTTTTGAAAGAGCAGATTTCACTGAATTTCTGGAGCTCTATAAAGAAAAAGCTCCCGAATTAGTTATAAGTCATTTGGCATGTGCAGATAATAAGGACGATCTTCAAAACACAAATCAATTAAAAGCTTTTTTAGAAATGACTTCAGAACTTAACTGCCCTTTGTCTCTCGCTGCAACAGGGGGAATTTTTCTTGGCAAAGAATACCACTTTGATATTTGCAGACCTGGAATTGGATTATATGGAGGAGCACCTTTCAAGGAAGCAAAAGCTGTAGTTAACCTTTCCCTTCCAGTAATCCAAACTAGAGCTTTAGCTCCTGAAGAAGCGGTCGGTTACGGTGCCACATGGACAGCACATCGACCAAGTCTAATTGCTACTTTATCTGCTGGTTACGCTGACGGACTAATTCGCGCAATGTCTGGTAGAGCAGTCGTTTACGCAAATGGAATCCCGTGTCCGATTGCCGGACGAGTATCAATGGACTTAATAACAGTCGATGTGACCCATTTGACTGATATACCAGAAAATATGGAAATACTTTGTGAGCAGCAAAGTATAGACCAACTTGCGGATGAAGCAGGTACTATTGGATACGAAATTTTAACTAGTCTTGGAAATCGTTATAACAGGAGTTATACTGGGGTTTAACTATTCAGATTTAGGCCAATGACAATATATAAATCAATCTCATCATTTTTTAAACCAATTGGAAGATCAACATTAGATCTTTTTCAAATAATTGGTAAAATTTTTATTTACATTTTAGAAACTCTAATTCATTTGGTGCGACCTCCATTTTACTGGAGAGAGTTTGCATCGTGCATTTTTAACATCGGTTATTTGAGCTTGCCTGTTGTTGGCTTGACAGCTTTATTTACCGGAGCAGCCCTAGCTCTACAAATCTATTCTGGAGGAGCGCGGTTTAATGCTGAGTCAGTAGTGCCATCTATTGTTGCCATCGGAATGGTTAGAGAACTAGGTCCCGTATTAGGTGGTTTGATGGTAGCCGGAAGGGTTTCTGCTAGTATAGCTGCAGAAATTGGTACAATGAAAGTAACAGAGCAAATAGATGCTTTAACTACCTTGTCAACAAATCCAATGAAGTACCTTACAGTTCCTCGGGTTTTGGCTGCAACTCTTTCTTTGCCTATTTTAGTAGCAATTGGAGATATAATAGGAATCTTTGGAGGTTATGTTGTAGCGATTAATCGATTAGGTTTTAATAGTGCCACATATCTTAACAATACTTTAAGTTTTTTAGAAAGCAGTGACATAATATCTGGATTGGTAAAAGCGGCCGTATTTGGTTTTATAATCGCTTTAATGGGCTGCTATCATGGTATGAATTCAGATCGAGGCGCACAAGGCGTTGGAAAGGCCACCACTAATGCGGTAGTCTCAGCAAGTGTCTTAATACTTACTACAAACTATCTTTTAACAGAATTATTTTTTTAGAATGGCAGGCTTTATGATATCAGTTAAAAAAATAAAAAAATCCTTCAATGAAAATATTGTTCTGGATGGTATTAGTTTGGATGTGTCTAAAGGAGAAAGTATGGTTGTTATTGGAGGTTCAGGAACAGGAAAATCTGTTTTATTAAAAATAATCCTGGGACTTATTAAACCTGACAGTGGTAAAATTTCTATTGAAGGACAGGATATCTTAAATATTGGAAGAACAAAATTTCTTGATCGTTTTGGAATGCTTTTCCAAGGAGGAGCATTATTTGATAGTTTAAATGTATGGCAAAATATAGCGTTTAGGTTAGTTAAGGGTCAGCATCCCATGAAAAAATCAGATGCTAAGGATATTGCTCTACAGAAATTAAAAAGAGTTGGATTGAACCCAAACGTTGCAGACCTTTTTCCTTCGGAGCTTTCAGGCGGAATGCAAAAACGTGTGGGCTTAGCAAGAGCAATTGCGAGCAGTCCAGAAATCATATTCTTTGATGAGCCAACTACTGGTTTAGATCCAATAATGGCTGGTGTCATAAATGAACTGATTCGAGAAATAGTTGTAGAGATGGGAGTGACTGCCATCACAATAACACATGATATGACAAGTGTTCGAGCGATAGCTGATAGAGTTGCTATGATACATAATGGTCTTGTTCAATGGACAGGACCAATCAAGGATTTAGAAAAATCCAATGATCCTTACTTAAACCAATTTTTGAATGGGGAGTCAAAAGGACCCATAGAGGCCATTCGTTAAATGCTCAAAAGAAAACAACTAGTATCCTGCAATGGGTAACTTAATATTTACAAATGCTAAGTGAAAATAATGACTAAAATTGTATACAAATGTAATTCCTGTAATGAGACTACCAAAAAGTGGTCAGGAAAATGTGATTCATGTGGCTCTTGGAATTCATTAGTCGAAGACACCGGGCTATCAATAGGACCAAAAGGAAAAACACTTGGTATTCAACGTGGTCGATTAATTCCATTAAACACAATTAATTCATCAGAAACTCCACCCAAAAGAATATTATCAAAAATCTCTGAACTCGATCGAGTCCTTGGCGGTGGTTTGGTCCAAGCCTCAGCTATTTTAGTGGGAGGTGACCCAGGAATTGGGAAATCAACTCTTTTATTACAAGCGGCAGCAAAGTTTTCAGAAAATGGACTTAAAACAATCTATATCTCTGGGGAAGAGGCGGAAAGTCAAATAAGGATGAGAGCTCAGCGATTACAGTTAAATAATAATACATTAAAACTTGGAACCGAAACAAACCTACGTGACATCCTTACAACCTTAGAAAATGAAAAACCTGGCCTTGCAATTATAGATAGTATTCAAACACTATGGGCGGACAATATTGATAGTGCACCTGGTTCTGTTTCCCAAGTAAGGGCTGCATGCCATGAGTTGGTACTTTTTGCAAAAAAAAATAATGTGGCTATCATTCTAGTGGGTCATGTTACAAAAGATGGGCAAATCGCTGGTCCAAGAGTAGTTGAACACATGGTTGATACTGTTTTGTATTTTGAAGGTGATAGAGAACATCAATTTAGGATCATACGCTCTGTAAAGAATAGATATGGCGCGGCAGACGAAATAGGAGTTTTCGAAATGACTGGGTCTGGACTCTCAGAAGTTCTAAACCCCTCAGCTTTTTTTCTTTCAGAAAGGGAAAACCCAGTTCCAGGTTCAGCAGTTTTTGCTGGTATCGAAGGTACTAGACCTCTCTTGGTAGAAATACAGGCTTTAGTTGCTCCCTCTACTTTAGCAAGTCCACGTAGAGCCGTCGTCGGACTAGATAGCAATCGGCTATCTATGATTTTGGCAGTATTTGAAGCAAGATGTAACATAAGTTTTTCAGGTATGGATGTGTATCTAAACGTGGCAGGTGGTATAAAAATAAAAGAGCCTGCAGCTGATTTAGCAATCGCTGCGGCATTGTTATCTGCTATAAATGATAAACCGATTAAAAAAGAAACAGTAATTTTTGGTGAGATTAGTTTATCTGGCGCATTACGAGCAACGTCCCAGGCTGAGAAACGCTTAAAAGAAGCACAAAAACTTGGTTTTAATTTTGCAATTGCATCTAGTTTAATCAAAACCAAACAAGGGTCAAATATTAAACTTTTAAAATACAATGATTTAAATGAATTTGTTTCTGAACAAGTTAAATCGAAAGAGTTATGAAAAATAATCAGATGTTTAAGGCAGAAGGTAGAAGTTTGTGATGGATGGAATAACTGTAGTTGATTTGAGTATTCTGATCATAATTCTGTTATCTGGTACTTTAGCTTATTTTCGTGGATTCGTTCGAGAGTCCTTATCTATTACTGGTTGGGTTGTAGCAGCTATAGTAGCTTTTACCTTTGCACCTAATTTTGATCCAATATTAAGATCTGTTCCTTTTCTTGGCGATCTACTAAAAAAATCTTGCGAGATCTCTATCATCACTTCGTTTGTATTGCTTTTCACGATCAGCTTAGTAATATTTTCATTTTTAGTCACATTTTGTTCTTCTTTTGTTAAGAAAACTTTTATAAAATCTATTGATCGTGGATTAGGC
>Ga0209383_1000666_pt1 | contig 23307 bp, 19 predicted proteins | sample CoawatmetaG02DNA_FD_187510 | JGI IMG/M metagenome (GOLD analysis project Ga0209383, IMG submission 187510) | Marine microbial communities from the West Antarctic Peninsula - Coastal water metaG029-DNA (SPAdes) (version 2) | ecosystem: Environmental > Aquatic > Marine > Coastal ... | reverse complement strand
TCAACGCTTCAAGCCCTTGCTGTGTCTGGGGATAAGAAAAGTTGTCCAGCCGATACATTTTCAGCGCTCCCTCAATGGTCGCGATATCGGATTTCGCGGCTGTAATTCGGGCATCATCCACACGTCCGATAACATTTGGCGCGACAATGGCAGCCAAGATTCCGATAATAATCACGACGACCATTATCTCGATAAGTGTAAAGCCGTCTTGCCGGCGATTGTTTGTATGATATTGCGTCACGCGTTTTGTGCTCCGAAGGGTCAGGTTGACTCACTCTTTGATTGAACGTCAGTATACCAAACATGAGGTTATGCGAATTGAAACAAGACACCAAAAGAGTCGCTTCAGCAAAATGGTTGATGCCCGCCAGCATTGTCGGGCTATCAATATTGGTCATGCTCATAGGTGACGCAGGAGAAGAGTTGCTGCGTTACGATAGGGTCTGGATAGGTCAGGGGGAATTCTGGAGACTAATTAGCGGGCATTTTGTGCACCTAGCCTGGTCTCACTTAGCCCTGAACAGCGCCGGATTGATATTAGTGTGGTATCTGGTCGGCTCGAATTTAAAAACCCATTCTTGGTTATTTGTCATTCTCGTTACGATCGCGACGATGGATGCCGCCTTTTGGCTGATGAATCCCCATCTTTACTGGTATGTCGGCATGTCCGGACTGTTACACGGTATGCTTCTGGCCGGTATTATCATTCGGCTGCCTGCTCTTGATTTTGAATCGGGCGTATTGCTACTGCTGCTTATCGCAAAAATCAGCTATGAGCAGTTCGGCGGATCAGTTCCAGGGTCCGAAGCGACCTCCGGCGGACCAATTATCGTCGATGCGCACCTCTATGGGGCCCTAGGAGGGGCTCTCGGCGCGTTACTAGAAAAGTTTAGAGCTTAGTCGCGCAGAGCTATATAATGCGCGGCCTTGGACATTCAGCGAGCGGAGAGAGTCTTGACTAAAGCAATGGTATTTCCCGGCCAGGGATCCCAATCGATGGGAATGCAATCTGATCTGGCTGCAGAGTTCTCCGTGGTGCAAGAAACCTATGCAGAGGCGAGCGATATTCTGGGTTATGATCTCTGGAGCGTAGTCCAAAATGGTCCAGTCGAAAAACTCGGCGAAACAGTCGTTACGCAACCCGCAATGTTGACCGCAGGTTCAGCCGCATACAGGGTTTGGTTGGCTGCAGGCGGAGCGCCGCCACAACAAGTGGCAGGCCATAGTCTTGGTGAATATTCAGCGCTGGTAGCGGGTGAGTCACTCAGTTTTTCGGATGCTCTGATAGTTGTCATAGAGCGTGCGAAGCTGATGCAGAATGCAGTCCCAGCCGGCGTCGGCGCAATGGCTGCCATTATCGGTCTGGATGACGCTAGCGTAATAGCGGCATGCGAAGAGGCGTCAAGTATGGGTGTTGCAGAACCGGTCAATTTCAACTCGCCGGGGCAGGTCGTCATTGCAGGCCATAAGGATGCGGTTAATAGCGCAATCCATCATTGTGAGGCGGCCGGAGCACGTCGGGCAATGCTACTTCCCGTGAGCGTACCCTCGCATTCGTCATTAATGATTGGCGCAGGTGAAGCCTTAAAAACGGCGGTGGCCGCTGCGAACATTAAGGCGCCCGTCATCAAAGTGATTGCGGCGACCGACGGTCAGCCATACACCGACGCCGATGATATTCGCTCGCGCTTATCGCGGCAGGTATACGGTCCGGTGCACTGGGTCACAACAGTAAACGCCATGATTGAGGCCGGGGCTACCAGCATCACAGAGTGCGGACCGGGAAAAGTTCTATCCGGACTGTGTCGTCGCATCGACAGGGACACACCCGTCTCATTTATTGACTCAATCGACAGCCTGCAGAAATCGCTGCTCGCATAGCAGAACAACAAGGATCTCAGATGAAAAATATTTACAGTTCGGACGCTTTGAGTGGAGAAGTGGCACTGGTAACCGGGGCATCACGTGGCATTGGTGCATCGATCGCTCAAGCTTTGGCGGGCGCTGGCGCGACTGTAATCGGCACCGCTACCAGCCAGGGAGGGGCCGATGGAATCAGCGAGGCATTGGCCGGAAACGGCCGCGGTATCGTGCTGGACGTCGGTGACGACGATTCGATTCAGACTGCTATCAAGGATATTCAAGGAGCAGAAGGCAGTCCCTCAATTCTCGTGAATAATGCTGGTATCACAAAAGATAATCTCCTGATAAGAATGAAGCAGGAAGAGTGGGACGACGTTATCGCGACGAACCTAACTGGGCTCTTCCGCGTCAGCAAGGCGTGCCTCCGCGGCATGATGAAAGCAAAGAAAGGACGCATTATTAATATCGCGTCTGTTATTGCCGTAATGGGCAATCCAGGCCAAGCGAACTACGCAGCCACGAAGGCAGGCATGATTGGCTTTTCGAAGTCTCTAGCCCGAGAAATAGGTTCCCGCGGGATCACCGTGAATGTCGTAGCGCCTGGCTTCATCGACACAGACATGACCAAGGTGCTACGAGAAGAGCAGCGAGCTACGATGCTCGCGCAGGTACCTTTAGGCCGGCTCGGGGCAGGTACTGACATTGCGAATTCGGTGTTGTTTCTGGCCTCGGATAGTGGTGCATATATTACTGGCGAGACCTTGCATGTCAATGGCGGGCTGGTGATGGATTGATATGCTATAGATTGCCAAGTCTGATTCACATACAATGTCCAGCCACGAGCGAGCCGGCCTCATAATTATTGAGTAAAAATCAATGACTTATGGTTCTTTCGAGCGTAAATACAGGCCACCATACACGTCAATTGAAGCGGGCCATATTGAAGTTTTTGAGTCTTTTCAGGAGTAATAAAGACTATGAGCAGTATCGAAGAACAAGTTAAAGCCATCGTTGCCGAGCAACTCGGAGTTAAGGAAGACGAGGTAAAAAACGATGCTTCATTCGTCGATGATCTGGGCGCTGACTCGCTCGACACCGTTGAATTGGTAATGGCACTGGAAGAGGAATTCGAGACTGAAATCCCTGATGAGGACGCTGAGAAGATCACGACTGTTCAACAAGCGATCGACTTCGTAACGTCTCGCCCAAGCAAAGATTAAGAGTAACTGGCGCGGCGACTATTTGAAGTCGTCGCGCCTTTTTTTAGCAAAAATCGGCTTTTCTGCCACTTCAAGATGAAACTATTTTGAGTAAACGACGCGTTGTAATCACTGGCATGGGAATAATCTCCCCTGTTGGTAGCCGACTTGACGTCGCATGGTCGAATGTTCTCGAAGGTGTGTCTGGCACCACTCAGATAGAAGATTTTGATACCAGCACCTTTCCAACGCGAATCGCCGGACTGGTCAAAGACTTCGATGTCGACGCCTACCTGTCCAAGAAGGATCAGCGCAAGAATGATCCATTTATTCATTATGGTGTCGCCGCCACTATGGATGCGATTGCCGATTCAGGCCTTGAGATCACAGAAGATAACGGCCACACCATAGGCATCGGCATGGGCTCCGGAATCGGTGGCATCAAGTCTATCGAAGACAACCATAATAAAATGCTGGCCGGCGGCGTACGTAAAATATCGCCGTTTTTCATACCGGGCAGCATCATCAATATGACCTCAGGTCAGGCCAGTATCTTGCAGCATATAACCGGGCCAAATATCTCGATTGTTACGGCTTGCGCGACATCGTCACATTGCATCGGACTGTCGGCAAGGAGCATTGAGCACGGAGATGCCGACGTTATGCTTGCCGGTGGCTCTGAGTTTGCGACCACTCCACTGGCTATGGGTGGTTTTTGCTCAGCGCGTGCGATGACGACCCGCAACGATGATCCGAAAGGCGCTAGCCGCCCTTACGATATCGACCGAGACGGATTCGTACTTAGTAACGGTGCGGGTTGTGTGGTGCTCGAAGAACTGGAGCACGCGAAAGCACGCGGTGCTCGAATTTACGCCGAAGTCATTGGCTTCGGAATGAGTGGCGACGCTTATCACACCACTTTGCCTCCAGCTGACGGTGAGGGCGCGCGGAAATGCATGGTTGCGGCTCTTCGTGACGCAGGAATTGATGCTGCCGATATTGACTACCTAAATGCACACGGAACCTCCACCCGTGCCGGCGACATAAGCGAAACGAACGGCATAAAACGTGCATTTGGCGATGCAGCGAAGACGCTCACTGTCAGCTCAACCAAATCCACCACTGGTCATCTTCTGGGTGCCGCCGGAGCGGTAGAAGCTATTTTCTGTGCATTATCAATTCGCGATCAGGTCATTCCACCGACGATCAACCTGGAAAACAAAGATCCTGAGTGCGACCTTGATTACACCGCAAACGTCGCGCGCGATGCCAAAGTACGTACAACAATTTCAAACTCCTTTGGATTTGGCGGCACCAATGGAAGTATTGTCCTACAAGCTTTTGAGTAACGTAGTGTCCGAGATTTCTGGGCCTGATGAGCTCAGGCGACTTAATCAGATATTTCCAAATCGATACCCATTCCTATTGCAAAGCACGGCTTATAGCGGCGAACTTGGTCGCTATGACATCCTGTTCGCATTTCCCGGCGACTCGCTGGTACTTGAAAATATTTCTGAGCTGGTTGGCAAGCGAGCTATACCGGATTCGACGTTTCTCAATGCCCTAGATACCTGGTGGCTCGATGAAAGAATTGACCCGATTAAAAGCCACCTTCCGTTTCATGGCGGATGGTTTCTGTATCTTGGCTACGAACTCGCTGCAGAAGTTGAGCCCAGCCTTCATTTGCATGATGACCCATTGCTACCTGCGGCTTTCGCAGTCCGCTGCCCAGCGGCTCTGATTTATGATCATCAAAAAGGAAGTTGTATATTCCTCAATGAAAACCATTGCCCGAAAATCAACTCCCTATTACGAGAGGACATAGCTCATCTTAATTCTCCGATCGACACCGCAAAAGTAGAGGCGGTAGCCATCAGTGAAGATGATCCGACTCAGTATACCAATGCCATTGGCAGCGCCAAGAAGCACATCGAAGCGGGAGACATTTACCAAGCAAACCTGTCTCGGCAATGGACGGTTCAGGTCACACCCGAATTGGACGCCGAAGCAATTTACCAGGACTTATGTATCGCAAACCCTGCTCCCTTTGCCGGCATTGCACATTGGAAAGGAACGTCAATAATTTCCTCCTCACCGGAACGGCTGATTCGCATCAAAGACGGCGAAGTTTCAACGCGCCCTATCGCGGGCACCCGGCGGCGGGGTGACGATGAGACCACGGATGATGAACTATCCAGCGAGCTATTCGCACATCCGAAAGAGCGTGCCGAGCATGTAATGCTTATTGACCTCGAAAGAAATGACTTAGGCCGGGTTTGCGTACCAGGCACGGTTGAAGTCGATGAAATGATGGCTCTCGAAAGCTACGCGCATGTACATCATATTGTTTCAAATGTACGAGGACGCCTCTGCAAGGATGTTTCTCCCGGGACTGCAATTGCTGCTGTCTTTCCGGGTGGTACCATTACTGGCTGCCCAAAAGTACGTTGTATGCAGATCATCGGCGAGCTCGAACTTGCGCCCCGTGGTGCTTATACCGGATCCTTCGGCTTCCTTAATCGCGACGGTAGCCTGGATTTAAATATTTTGATTCGTACGATGGTTAAAAACGGTGACGAGATTACATTTCGAGCAGGTGCTGGCATTGTCGCGGATTCGGATCCGCAAGCGGAGCTCGATGAAGCCCGCGCGAAAGCAGAGGGCATGCTGCGAGTCTTTCAAAATGACTGAATGGTTCTCGCGCGGAGAGCTAATTAAGGCGATCTCAGCAAATGATCGTGGCCTTCAGTATGGCGACGGCCTTTTCGAAACAATTGCGATCCGTGACGGTGAGTTGCGTTTGTGGGGGTATCATCTGGCCCGACTTAGGAAGGGCTGCGAAACATTGGGCCTCTGGATGCCGTCCGATGATGTCTTGCTTGAAGGTGTTATGCACGCACTTCGTAACAGCGAATCAACAGCAATAGCCGCTGTTGCCAAGATTATTATAACGGCAGGGGAGGGTTCGCGAGGTTACGGACGTACAGGTAACGCGTCACCGTCTACGCTATTTGCCGTCTTTCCAGCAGCGCCGTATCAAGCTGCAGCTTACAGGGACGGAATTGACCTGGCGCTTTGCCATACGCGACTCGCGGTTGGCTCGGTTACCGCGGGCCTAAAGACGCTAAACCGCCTGGAACAGGTATTGGCACGCACTGAATTTGCCGAAACGGAGTTGATTGAAGGGCTGACAATGGATGCAGATGACAACATCATCTGCGGTACTATGAGCAACGTGTTTTTCATAAAAGACAGAATGGTTCATACCCCATCTTTGGATCGCTGCGGCGTCGAGGGCGTCATGCGACGGCATGTTATTACGTGCCTCGAGAAACAAGGCATTGCTACGAATATTCGTCGAATCAAGATTGCGGAGATGAGCGACTTCGATGAGGTATTCATATCGAACAGCCAGTTCGGAGTATTGCCCGTTCGTCGCTGCACCGATGTCCGTTGGGGGGTCGCAGACAGAACCCGGGAGATTATGTCGGTGATGGCGGACAATGGCGTAGCTGAGTGTCTCTCATGAAGCGTCTCCTGCAAGCAGCTGCAGTACTAACAGTAGTCGCTATAGCAGGCGCGTTGGTGCTTAATTATCAAGTCAATAGTTTCATGAATACGCCGTTGGACGTAGCGGGTAATAGCGCTTCATTCGAGATACCAGCCGGCGCTTCATTTACATCCATTTCCACTAAATTGATTGAACGTGAGCTCATCGACAGCGATCGCTGGTTGCGAATCTACGTACGCTGGCACGGTTTGGCGGGCGCGATACAGGCTGGCGATTACCTGATCGAGTCCGGTGCAACGCCTGAGTCGCTGCTCCATCAGTTTACGAGCGGCGCAGTGCACTTATACGCGTTCACCCTTATCGAAGGTTGGAGCTATCGGGAAGTCTTGCAAGCGCTGCATGCAAATGAAGCAGTGAAAGTGACAATGACTGACGAGGATTGGCCGGCATTACTGGATTCACTGGGGGCTGAGGTAACGCACCCAGAGGGCTTATTCTTGCCTGAGACTTACCGATTTCCTCGTAACACGACGGATCGGGAGTTACTTCGGCAAGCGTATACGTTGATGGAGTCCGTACTTGCGGAGGAGTGGGCGCGTCGACAGGAGGTCTTGCAGGTCCACTCACCTTATGAAGTCTTGGTGCTTGCATCGATAGTGGAAAAGGAGACCGCAAGAGTGGACGAGCGACCGAGAATCGCCGGTGTGTTTTCACGCCGCCTCGATAAACGCATGCGCCTGCAGACCGACCCGACGGTTATTTACGGCATTGGTCCGGCCTTTGATGGCAACCTGACTCGCAAGAACATGAAAACAGATACGCCTTACAATACCTACACGCGCCATGGGCTTCCTCCAACACCAATAGCGATGCCGGGCAGGGCTGCCATCAATGCTGTATTGCACCCAGAGGCGGGAGAGGAGCTCTATTTTGTGGCAACAGGCCTAGGAGATGGGAGTCATCAGTTTTCAAGTACGAAGGCCGAACACGACATAGCAGTCGCTGAATACCTGGTTCGCCTGCGCAAAAAACGACTCTCTAGGAACCTAAATTGAAACGCGGACAATTTATTTCTGTGGAGGGTATCGAGGGTGTTGGTAAATCCAGCAATATCGAGGCCCTGGTAAAGCATCTTGAGGATGCTGAAATTGAAGTGCTGACCACCCGTGAACCTGGTGGTACGCCAGTCGCGGAGGACATTCGGAAGTTGTTGAAGGATCGCGGCGATGAGCCGATACCTGAGATCGCTGAGTTACTGATGATGTTTGCCGCACGCTCTTTGAATGTGTGCAACGTCATCCTTCCCGCACTTGAGGCTGGCAAATGGGTCATTTGCGATCGATTTAGTGACTCGAGCCGCGCGTATCAGGGTGGCGGACGTGGGTTGCCAATGCAGATGATAGACAGTCTTGCTGAGTGGGTGCATGGCGACGTGAATCCGGATCTTGTAATCCTTCTCGATACACCAGTCGATGTCGGTATGGCCCGAATCAGCAGCAGAGGTGCACCGGATCGGATTGAGAGCGAAAAACATGAGTTCTTCGAGCGTGTTCGTGAGTGTTATTTGGACCTTGCGATTCGCGAGCCCGAGCGCTTCGTCGTTATCGATGCAAACCGAAGTCTACGTGAAGTACAGGACGATATCGGGTTACTGATCCAGCAACTCATTAGCAATAATTCACCTTAATACATACAAGTAAGTGATTGTTAAATGGAATTAAATTGGTTAAGTAATCTCGCTGATTCTTGGCTGGACCGCAGTCGTCAGGACAGATTGCCGCACGCGGTGTTGCTGACGGGTCCTGTGGGTGTTGGCAAACGCGCTGCTGCCGCATGGATATCTAAGCAAAAGCTCAGGCCCGATCCACTGGCATTACTTCCGGTGCACCCAATCGCTGAATTTGAACATCCGGATATGCGTTGGATTTCGACACCGGAAGATAAAAAGACCATCGGTATCGATCAGATCCGTGCGCTAGTAAATCAGCTTAACCTCACGAGCTACGAGGGTTTCGGCAAGGTTGCCGTCATTGAGCCCGCGAATGACATGACAGTGAATGCAGCCAACAGTTTACTTAAAGTGCTGGAGGAACCCCCTGGCGACACCCTGTTGATACTGATCGCAGACCGGGTGGGCAAGCTGCCCGCTACGATATTCAGTCGATGTCAGCGAATTGATATTGCCTTACCGCCAGAAGCGATGGCGCTGCAATGGCTGGATCGCTTTCAGCCGGGTCCAGCATGGGCCGAGGCGTTGCGGATTTCGGGTGGTGCACCATTACGAGCGATCGTCACACTTGATGAACTCGACATCAGTAAATCGATGGCGCAGGACCTGCAGGTGCTTGGCAGCGGCAGAGGATCGGCGATAGAGGTCGCGGGACGCTGGTCGAAGCTCGACACAAACTTCGTTTTGAATTGGCTATCTCAACAAGTAAACCTAACCGTAATCGCGGCATCAGTAGGCCGGACCGCCGCCGACGGACTGGCAATTGACGATTCCGTGCTGCATCGCATGGACAGGCAAAATATGTTCCGCTATTTAGACACAATCAATCGACTGCGGGGGCAACCTGGCGGATCGTATAACGTCCAACTAACTTTTGAAGGCCTCTTGATCGATTGGGCGGACGGACTGAAGGATTGCGGTCTGACGCTACCAGTAGACGGCATGGAACTAATGTTAGCTCGCCGTTAGCCTCCTGTTAGTAGTGAGGGGGGTTGAGTTCCTCTGTCATATATATGCGTATAATGTATATTATGTTAAATTAAGTTTAGAGTGTGCGACTTTCCGCCAAACCAAGAGAGCGAGAAAAGTTGCAAGATGTAAATAGGCGACCATGGGATTGAAGGCCGTCAGAATCCAGTGCAGCAGCGCTAGTGCGGCACAAAAAAACACTGTCCGATGAAGCGCCTTCCACTTCCCCTCCAGTACTCGAACTGAAAGATCATTGCTTGTCGCGGCAAGAATAAACATCACGGTAAATGCCAGCCAACCAGTCAAAATTTCAAAGGTTAAACCGGCGCGCACTATATTCTCTATGCCTTCCTGATTTTGCAGATATGCAATCGTGTGCGCTGCTGCATAGAAAAAGGCTGCGACGCCAATAACTCGACGACACCGCAGTAGCCATTTTACCCAGCCGGCTCTGGGGAGCAGCAGCCGTAATGGTGTCACGGCCATTGCGGCAATCAGTAATCGAACTGATTGCTTCCCAGTCCAATGCAAATATTCACCATAAAAGGATTCGCCACTAACGTAACGATAGGTTTGCACTGCAAGTGCAAAATACAGCAGCATGCAAAACAAGCCCCTGCTGCCAGCTAAAGCACGCACCACTGAGGAACTCCGATTTCTATAGTTTTCTAATCTAACGTCACGTAGCTTTCCAACCTTGAAAGCTCTTCATCATCAACGTATTTTCCAATTTCACGTCGAAACTGATCATAGCTTACGTATGGTCGATATTCTTCAAATTCATGCGCCATCCTGGCGGTCATGCCTGGTATGACCATCAATTCAGCTTCCGATGCTGCATTCAGATTTAATGGGATAAAGACATACTGTTCCAATCGAGTCACCTCCTCCGCACTAACATACTTACCAATTTCACGCCGAAACTGCTCCAGTGACCTATATGGGCGATATTCTTCAAACTCATGAGCGATTCGCTCACTCATGTTGGGAATCAGCATAATGGCTGAGCGCGACGCCTGATTTAGATTAATCTGACGAAACATATGGCCATAAACATCCCTACGCTCCTCAGTAGTTAAAAACCTCAACAACACGGCATCGAGCTGCTGAGCATTCAAATAAGGGCGTCCTTCATCTATCGCCTCTGCCAACTCAGTTCCAATCGATAGTGTTGATTGCAGGCTCTCAATATCGGCAAGGTTTGCGTCTAGCATCCTTTCATTTTGGCCTACCTGTGCGACGCTGCTAGCCGAAAAAAATAATGCAGTCACAAATACGGTAACGTGAATAATGTGCATTCAGTACTCCTCGTTTAGTAAAGTTAATCGTCAATACGAACAACTTGAAATGATGTTGTGCGTGTTGATGGGTGTCCTTTGTTATTTTATTTGCTCTTACAGTGGTAGCAAATTAAATATTTATTTAACTCTTAAAAAAACAACGCGGAACGCATCTTTGATGCGCCCCGCGAGTTTTTTAGGACTTGTTGTCGAACGATTCAGATAACTACCAGTTTTGCACGTTCTCGGCATTGAAAGAATATGCACTTTTTAGCAGTTCACGGGCTGCAAGCAAATCTGTTTCGTATTGAGCTACGCCACCTGTAAATGCTACTCCTCCTTGAGTTTCATTCGCAAGAACAGGATAGTCGCCCATCTTGTTAAGTATTGTAACCAGATTGGCTTTCGCTGCCGCGTCGACCCGGAATGGTGAGAATGGGCTGAATTGCAACCCAAGCGCAAAGCCTTTCATTTCAGACCAATGCTTGGCTAGGTTTTTGAAGCCTGACAGATCCGTATATTCTCCGGTCGCTGTATTAAAATTACCCATATCACCAACAACGTCGTTTATGTAGTGGACAACCGTGGCAGCCAAACATTTCTCAAATGTTAGCGCCGCAGTCTCAATAGCGGCATCAAGTTTAACTTGCGCCGCAGCTGATATGGAGCCGCTTGCCGCAGCATTTTTTAATATTTCACGCCCGACCAAATATGCATCGAAAGTCTCTTTAGTGAAATTCGTCGGAGTTGTATTACTCGCTGAACCAACATCACGTTTAGCGCAATTAACAGATGCTGCTAAATTAACCTCACTACGCACATCGATCAATCCATCGGTATTCGTGTCATTGTATCCACTAGCAAATGCTGCGCGTCCTGATTTAGCGCGAATTTCAAGATCCGTATAGTCACCATAATTTCGTGCTGCTCCGAAGTAACCGAAAGACTCATCCCAATCATGCTCGCCAGCTGTATATGCCTTCGAGCCTTCTAGAGCAAGAGCATTGGCGAAGTCTGTTTTGAAATAATCATTAGTCGCCTGGGAAAAATTCACTGCACCTAATAAAAATTTCTGGATCATCTGGCGATAGTCAATACCCTTGGCATCAACCGCAACTGTATCAAGAGCTACCACTGCACCTCCACTTACAGAGATATTGGGTGTAACACCATCAGTTGCTTCTGCAATAAGTTTGGCGAAAAGGTAATCAACAAACTCAACTGGAATTGGATTTGAATCGCCGCCTGACCAGCCAAGGAATTCATTATCGATCAGCTTAGTCGTTTCGCCACCACCGATACCATCACCTCCAGCAATTTTTCCGATCAGATCTTTACCGCTGGAAATAGAACCATAAGTTAAATTACCGGAACCGTCATTTGGTGAAAGCGACTGGCCTGATAACGCGAATGAGGAAGTAGCGCTATCAGATGTCGCTGAATCAAAGCGGAACAAATAATTTAAAGTAGCAACAGTCGCAGCCGGATCTTCCGTTAGCCCATTCATGGCATCCACCAAATCGCTGAGCAGAATCTGTCGTTTTGTTTGACCGGTATAACTTACTGTATCCGCACCTACCGTATCGGTAAATGTGTAAGTTGTTGGCAGTGGATCACAGGCATCCCCTGCCCCGTCAGCGTCACCGTCAGCTTGGGTACTGTTTGCCGTGGTAGGACAATTGTCGCTTGAATCGGCGTACCCATCAGCGTCGCCGTCAGCAATTAAAGGGTTGCTTCCACCACCTGAACTTGAATCGGGAGTGCTATCTCCGTCACTACTGCCGCCGCCACAGGCCGACATTGCAGCTAAGGCGGATATGAGTATGGCGAACTTCAGACTTGAAAGAGTTTGGTTAATGAGTGTGGTCACTTGTGGCTCCTAAATTTCATTTGATGTGTAAATTCGCGAGCACCTTAATCTAAATGAGAATCATTTGCAATAAGCTTCTAAATTAACCTGATTACTCTGATGTAAACCTTAAGATATGCCCCCTTCTCGACCGTCAATAAGGCTTATCACGACCCCTCCCCCTCGTTTTTTTCAGCTTGTGCTGCACTCTCAATGCGATGCACATACATCTCCACTTGCTGCGATACCTCCCCAGCCTGATCTCTAAGCATCCCCGTACAACCTTAAGCTCACGGCTAGAGCCAGGGATTATATTGGCCCCAGGAGCGCGTACGCCCTGTAATTGAATGCGCATGCGGCCCTGCGGCGCATCGCCCATGGTGAGTGCTTGCATGGGCCTAACAATTCCAGCGCTGGGGTATCCATGGAATTATAATTTTTAAGGCTTGTTAATCGTTGCTGAATGTGAATAATAGATGCAAATGAGAATCATTCCTATGAAGCGCACCAGCCGACTGATTCTCTTGTTGCAAGTGATATTTTTAAAATAGAAGGTTCATTTTTTCCGGAAACGGCTGAAACTTTTGGTTTTCTGACCCATTCGAAGATCAGCTACAGAATCCCCCCCCCAATACGCGTAGTAAAAACAACTTAAGTTGTTCTTTTTTAGGTAAATAACAATATGAGCACGAAGGTAACATTTAGTTTTTTAGCAGCCTTGACACTAGTCGCCTGCGCGGATAACAGCGTAGACAATAAATCGGTTGCCGCCAGTGAGGCATTCGACTTTACGGCGATGATGGCAAACTATGTTGATGAGTTAATAATTCCCTCATACCAAGCCTTTTCTGCTGAAATCCAGTCGCTCAATAGCTCCTCCGGTCCACTTGCAGCGTATTGCTCAAGCATTGGAGGGGCGGAAGAAGCATCCGAGCGGGCGACTGCACAGATGGCCTGGCGTTCTGCGATGTCGGCCTGGCAAAAATCGGAAGCCTTTCTCGTCGGGCCCGCACTTGCGAATGGTGGGTCATTGCGCAATAACATTTATTCGTTTTTTTCCGGCGCACCTATTAGTACTTGCGCAATTGATCAGGCGGTCATACTCGCGCAAGACTCTGGATTCGATATTTTGACTCGATCTTTTAACCAGAGGGGTATGGATGGACTCGAATATTTACTTTTTAATGATGACCCGCAACATAGTTGTCCAGTTCAAATCAATGAGACGACAAACTGGAACGCACTGCCGGAAGTGGAGCGCTTCCAACACCGCTGCGACTATTCGCGGTCGCTTGCGACGGATACTCAAAACGCGATCGACGCTCTGATTAATGCTTGGGCGCCAGTTGGAGGCAATAATCGCTCGGCTTTCATCGACCCAAGAAACTTAAATGAAAACTTTGCCGCTTTATCGGATTCGTTATTTTATATCGAGCTAGAAGTTAAAGATTCTAAACTAGGCGTACCAACTGGCATCAATAATGATTGCAGTCAGTTGACCTGCATTGCCGCCGCTGAATCGCCGTTCAGTGATACCGGATTAGATAATATTCGCGCTAATCTGATGGGATTTCGCGATGCGTTTACGGGCTATAACGGACTCGGTTTTGACGACATAGTTATAGCAGAAGGTTTCGCATCTGTAGCGAAAGCATTTATGGATAACACTGACACAGCAATTGCGTTGATAGATGCTATGGATAAGACCCTACTGGAGCAACTCGCACAGATAGAAAGTAGCGGCAGTGCAACAGACTGCCTTAACAGCCAAGCAAATCCTGGCTCGATTCAGTCTGTGCCTATATGCAGTCTTCATGGTTATTTGAAACGCATTACCGATAGTTTGCGGACTGAATTTATTACGATTGTTGACGTCGATCTACCTAGCCGAGCTGGTGGTGATAATGATTAATAGGGATTGCACAAAGATACTCTTAATCGCTTTGACTCTGCCCTTTTCTGTTGGTGCTTGGTCGCAAAGTGTGCGTGACGATAATGCGCTGGATGAAATTTTCGTCATTGGCAGCAGCGATGCGTTACGTGACCTCGCCGGGTCGGCGACCTTTATTGATGGAGAAGAAATTCAAGAGTTTGATGATACCGATATCACGGATTTGCTGACCCGCTCACCCGGCATCTACATTCGTCATGAAGATGGATATGGTTTGCGTCCCAACATTGGTATTCGCGGTGCCGCGGCTGAGCGCAGCCAAAAGATTACAATAATGGAAGATGGGGTTCTGATTGCACCTGCGCCCTATTCCGCACCTGCCGCCTACTATCTGCCAAATGTTAATCGAATGAGTGCTGTCGAGGTCCTGAAAGGACCGGCAGCAATTGAATATGGACCTCATACAGTTGGCGGCGCGTTAAATCTCGTATCCCAACCAATAAACCTTGATCGCAGAGGCAAGCTAGAGACAACTTTCGGCACTGAGAACTATCAAAAGTATCGAGCTGAATTCGGCAATCAAGTTGGTCAATTTGCTTACTCAGTAGATCTACTGCACTACGGCGCTGACGGCTTCAAGGACCTGGATGGCGGCGGTGATACAGGTTTTGCTCGCAACGATGTCAACTTAAAGCTGGAATGGAATTCAGCCGCATCGTCGCTATTGCAGCAAAAATTGCAACTAAAGCTAGGCTTTGCAGACGAAAAATCTGACGAAACTTACTTAGGATTAACTGACGCCGATTTTATGCTCACGCCTGATAGGCGCTACATGAGCAGCGGGCTTGATGAGTTCACCTCCGAGCACTCTCAGGCGCACTTGTTTCACTCAATTCAACTCAAGCCAAACTTACGATTATTTACCAAGGCGTATGTCAATCGTTTCGATCGAGGATGGAAAAAATTCGATGGCATAATTGGTGGACCGTCTGCTAATTCAGTGCTAGCGCGACCGGATATTTTTATAACTGAAATTGCATTACTTCGTGGCGAGATTAATTCTTCAGGTGCGGGTGGTCAGTTAATTGACGTCACAAATAACGATCGAAAATATGGCTCACAAGGGATTGAGGTAGCTGTCAATTTTGAAGATACATATGGATCATGGCAGCACAATTTTCAAGCAGGAATACGTTTTCACAGTGACTATGTAGAACGAGATCATCATCAACGTGGCTATACAGTTGTTAATCAAGAATTGGTCTTTGATGGGCTGAACAATCGTCCAAAAAAAGCGCTTAACGAAGCCACAACAGATGCACTGGCGTTTTTCCTGAATGACAAAATTGATATTGGCCAATGGTCAATAAATGCTGGCGTTCGAGTTGAAAATATCCAAGGTGATTTTTATGATTTCAATAATGTTAATTGCCTTGCTATCGGTTGCATTGATTCAACTACAACTAATAAGCAAACAGTTGTAATACCCGGTCTTGGTGTGCATTGGCAGTGGCGTGATGAACTAGGATTCTTTGCGGGTATCAACAGTGGATTCTCGCCAGCTGCACCAACAGCGGGCAGCGAAGCCAAATCCGAAGAAAGCACAAACTTTGAATACGGCCTTCGTTATGACGCAGAGTATTTGCATGCAGAAATTGTCGGATTCTTCAGTGACTACAGTAATTTGATTGGCCGATGCCGTGTATCTGACCCAAATTGCAACCCAGGTGAAGAATTTAGTGCAGGAGATGTTGATATCGCTGGGGCAGAAGTGAGTGGCTCGTATACCTTCGAGCTCGATCATGGATGGACAATTCCGCTCGAACTCGCATACACCTATACTGAAAGCGCATTCCAAGGCAGTTTCTTATCCAAGTTTACACAATGGGGAAACGTGACCAAAGGAGACGAGTTACCGTACCTGCCAGAACATAGTGCGCGACTGCAAATGAGCATTACAAATGAGAAATTTACCTTTATTGCTGCGCTTCGTTACGTCAGTGAAATGCGTGAAATTGCAGGTCAAGGCACCCTAAAGCCTGGCATTTTTACACCGGAGTATGCAATTGTTGATATGTCAGCTAATTGGTTGATTAACGATGCCTGGAAGCTTTTAGTGGTAGCGGAAAACGTAACGAATAAGCGTACGATAGTCTCAAGGCGACCGATCGGCGCTCGACCCACTGCACCATCATTGTTCCGCGTAGGGCTTCAATATCAATTTTGAGTCGCTACCAGATCACCTCAATGCATTTGCCAGTAATTTTCTGACAACGGCATCATTTTTGGGTGACCCCAGTCGAAGACTTTTCTGGGCAAGTTTATTGTCCAGTGGGCTAATTGCCATCCTGGCGATAAAGCTTCAGGGTCGGCCCTTGAACCTAAAATTCTTACGTCGTGTATTTTTATCCAAAAAATATTGGATTAATGAGTCGACGCGAACGGATGCGAAGTACCTTATTCTCAATTGTGGGGTTAAGTCGTTGCTAGCGATGCTATTCGTGAGCGCGCAGCTAGTTGTGACGATGTCAGTTGCATTCACTTTGCAGCAAAATTTCGGTTCGGTGAATCTTATCCAGCTGCCGTGGCTCCTAATTGCTGCAGTGTTCACTGCTGTGTTTTTTGTTGCAGAAGACTTATCGAGATTCCTTTTGCATCGAGCGATGCATCGTATTCCTTTCCTGTGGCGATACCATAAGACACACCATAGTGCTCAGATACTAACGCCGCTCACACTGCATCGAGTTCACCCAATAGAGATTTGCTTGTACTACGCGCGTGGAGTATTGGTATTTGGCGTAGTAAGTGGCGTTTTTATATATGTATTTGGGAGTAAGTTAAGCGCTCTGGATATTCTCGGTGTAGACGCACTTGGGTTTTTATTCAACATGGTTGCCGCGAACCTCAGGCATTCACACATTTGGCTTAGTTTTGGACGTTTTGAGAGGGTTTTTATTAGCCCTGCGCAACACCAAATTCACCACTCGACTGCCCCTGAGCATCACGATACGAATTTCGGGACATGCCTCGCAGTGTGGGACCGCTTATTTGGCTCGTGGATTGCGGCCGGCATGATACCAAAGCGGCTGCGATTTGGTGTCGCAGGTCATTGAATATTAACCTTGTCCCGCATTTAGCTGCTTCTAAATAATTTATACGTAGTTTAGCGAACAAAATCGCCTTACGTGCGCATAGCGATATGCCACCTGATTCGGTATCGTGTGCTCAGCATGCGCCTCCTCCAATACAACATACGATATGCCGTCGGCGGTGGTGCCAGCATGCACATGCCGCTGCCAGGCGCGGGCTACGTGCTGGGCAATCAAGCGGTACTTCCCGACATCACGAAATTCATCAAGTCCACTGACCCGGATATTGTCGGATTGATCGAGGTTGATACCGGTTCCATTCGCAGTCGCAAGGTCAATCAAGCAGAGAAAATTGCCGCTGACCTGAGTATGAATACGTCTTATGAAACAAAGTACGGTGAAAAATCGATCAACCAGATACTTCCGATTGTGCGAAAGCAGGGAAATGCCTTCCTCACTTCGCGACGGGTACACGGCGAGAAGTTTCATTACTTCGATACCGGGATAAAGCGCTTAATTATCGAATTGGAACTTGAGCATTACGCGATATTTCTTGTTCACCTTTCACTTAAGTATCGGCACCGCCACCTGCAGATGAGACGGCTGTACGATCTGATTCAGGACACTACGAAGCCGGTGATTGTCGCTGGCGACTTTAATACGTTTTGGGGCGAGAATGAGATATATCTATTTATGAAAGCGGCCGGCCTGCGTTCGGCGAACGAACAAGGGCTACCGACCTACCCCAGCAGATCGCCGCGAAAAGAACTTGATTTCGTCTTGTATCAGGACGGGATTGACGTAACGGGTTTCGAGGTTCCTGACATACGGCTGTCTGACCATCGACCGATAATTTGTGACTTTGAGTTGAGGTGATAATGAAACATTGGAAAACCGAAACAGATGATCGTGGTGTCGTTTGGCTCTGCCTTGATCAGGCAGAATCAAAGGTAAATGTCCTGTCGTCTGAAGTGCTTCGAGAATTGAACGATATTTTGGACCCTATGAGTAATGAGCCTCCTAATGGAATCATTATATGGTCTGGAAAAAATCGAAGTTTCGTCATGGGTGCGGACATAAAAGAATTTACTGTTATCGACTCACCTGAGCGTGCTTACGAATTAGTGCGATTAGGTCAGCAATTACTGGATAAGCTCGAAGCTTTATCATGCCCAACAGCCGCTGCAATTAATGGATTCTGCCTTGGTGGCGGCTTCGAGTTGGCAATGGCGTGCGACTATCGCATCGCACTGGAATCAGACAAGAAAATAATTGGCTTACCGGAGGTCAAGCTTGGATTGCACCCAGGGTTTGGCGGTACGGTAAGGGCAATACGGATAGGTGGCGTACGTGCTGGCATGCAACTTATGCTTAGCGGTAATCCGATTAATCCTGATAAAGCTAAATCGCTTGGCTTTGTTGATAAAATTTCGACAGAAGATAGCTGGCGCGTCGATACAAGTAAGCTACTTGCCGCAAAACCATCCATGCAGAAGGCGCCACTTACTGACCGCTTATTGAACCTCAAGCCTTTTCGTGGATTTGTCCGAAATATGCTGTTGAAGCAGGTCCAAAGCAAAGCGCGAAGAGATCATTATCCGGCTCCATACGCAATGATCGACTTGTGGGTAAATGAGGGTGCATCCGTCACGACGGGGTACGAAGCTGAGGCAAAGAGCTTTGGTAATCTCATATGTTCTGATACAGCGAGAAACCTTATTCGTGTTTTCTTCCTCCAAACTCGCCTGAAGGGACAGGGAAATAAAACGGACTCAAAGATTAATCATATCCACGTTGTAGGCGCCGGAGTAATGGGCGGAGACATTGCTGCGTGGTGTGCGCTGCAAGGCCATACCGTAACGCTCCAGGACCGTGAACAGAAATACATCGATCCAGCGATGAAGCGCGCGGCGAAATTATTCTCCAAGCGCATTCGCGATGATGAGAAACGCCAGGCAGCATCGGATCGACTGCGGTCCGATGTTGAGGGAGTGGGTGCAGCTAAAGCCGACCTGATCATTGAGGCTATTTACGAAAATCTCGCAGCGAAGCAATCTCTTTACGAAGACTTACAGGCAAAGATGAAACCGGGCGCATTGTTGGCAACCAATACGTCGAGTCTTCGACTTGAGGATCTTCGGACATCGTTGCGTGAACCGCAGCGATTCATCGGCTTACATTTCTTTAACCCAGTAGCGATATTACCGTTGGTCGAAGTTATTCGATGTGACGATACAGAACAAAGCGTGTTGGACCTCGGTTTCGCATTCACTAAGGGTATCGGCAAGCTGCCGTTGGAATGCAGTAGTTCACCCGGATTTGCTGCGAATCGGATCCTAGCACCGTATATGAATGAAGCCATGCATTTGGCCGAAGAAGGTGTTCCATTGGCGAGCATCGATAACGCCGCAGTGGCATTTGGCATGCCAATCGGACCCGTTGAGCTCGCGGATAGCGTCGGCCTTGATGTTGCCCTGAACGTTTCGAAGGTTCTTGGGGAAGCCTTGGGCCGGCCAACCTCTTCTGTCCTCCAAGGCATGGTCGACGACGGTCTCTTGGGTCGCAAATCTGGACAGGGTTATTACTGCTGGGAGAACGGAAAAGCCATCAAACCAACTCCTGCGAGCAATGACGTCCCAAGCGATATCACAGATCGTCTGATGCTGGCGATGGTTAATGAGGCCGTTGCTTGCCTGCATGAGCAGGTCGTAAGTGATGCGGACCTTCTCGACGCAGGCATCATTTTTAGCACTGGGTTTGCACCGTTTCTAGGCGGCCCACTGAATTACGCCAAAGAGCGTGGCACTACAGCCATCGTCATGCGCTTAAACGAACTCGCAAGAGTCCATGGAGAGCGATTTGAGCCACACAGTGGGTGGTCTGACCTGTAACGAGCCTACCCATCATTTCACAATAAAGGGAGATGATTTCGTGGACTTCCTGGTCCGCAAAGATATATACCCACCGAAGCCTTATGTTTTTTGATGGGTCTGAGGTTTAAACAATAGCTATGGCAAACACACCTACATGAGATGGAAAGTTAACACTGATGAATTACAAAGATGGCTTTATGGGTTCGGTTGGCAACACGCCTTTGATTCGCTTGAAGGGCATAAGCGAGGAGACCGGATGCGAAATCTTCGGCAAGGCCGAGTTTCTGAACCCCAGTGGCTCGGTCAAAGATAGAGCGGCCAAAGCTATTGTTCTCGCCGCGGAGGCTAGTGGTGACCTTGGTCCGGGTGGCACTGTAGTCGAGGGAACCGCAGGCAACACTGGCATCGGTCTTGCTCACGTCTGCAACGCGCGGGGCTATCGTTGCATTATTGTAATCCCCGAAACCCAGTCACCAGAGAAACTCGACTTGCTGCGGGCACTCGGCGCGGAAGTGCGGCCGGTTCCTGCCGTACCGTACAAAGACCCAAACAATTTTCAAAAGATCGCTGGCCGTCTGGCAAATGAAATGGATAACACTATATGGGCGAATCAGTTCGACAATCTCGCGAACCGGGAGATACACCTTCAAACGACTGGACCCGAAATATGGCGTGATACCGAAGGCACTATCGATGCGTTCGTCTCGGCTTCAGGGACCGGGGGCACAATTGCTGGCACGTCCACATTCCTCAAATCAAAAAATCCGAAAGTGCTTACTGTGCTGGCAGACCCAACAGGTACAGCGACCTGGCACTACGTGAAGCATGGTGAAGTCAAAGTAGTCGGCGGCGGTTCCATCAGTGAGGGCATTGGCAGCAGCAGGATCACCGCGAACCTCGCAGGAGCTTCGATCGACGATGCCGAGATGATTCCTGATCAGGAATGCGTGGATATGGTTTATCGCCTGCTCTACGAGGAAGGTCTTTTTCTCGGCAGCTCGTCCGGGATCAATGTTGCCGCCGCCGTTCGCGTTGCCACGGAGTTGGGTCCCAACCATACAATTGTCACTATCTTGTGCGACAGCGGTTCGCGTTACCAGTCTCGTCTCTTTAACCCTAACTGGTTAAGGGAAAAAGGTCTGGAAACGCCGGCTACTCGCTCCCTGAATATTTGATTATGAGAAAAAGTAATTTCATATAATTTTGAAAGAATAATTTAAGCAAGCGTAAACCTACAAACGTTTCACGATAAGCAGTTATGCGTGCCAACGACGCATGAAATAATACATTCTGCATCTGATTGTAGCGACAGTACTCAACAACAGAGATTCAGCCCTCATGAGTAGAAACCCACGTTATGACATTCTTTTTGAGCCCGTCAAAATTGGGCCTGTCACTGCACCAAATCGATTTTATCAAACCCCACACGCAATCGGCACTGGCCAGCAGATGCCACACACGCGAGCGGCGATGCGAGAAGTACGCGCGGAAGGCGGCTGGGGTGTCGTCAACACAGGTTATTGCTCAATTCACCCAACTTCAGATGCTGCACCTCTGCCCTACTGTCGACTCTGGGACGACGAAGACATCAAAGTTCACTCCCTCATGGTTGACGCAGTACACAAGCACGGCGCATTAGCCGGCGTTGAACTCTGGCACGGAGGTAGTGGTAGCGCCAATCGGTTAACACGAGCAACACCGGTGTCCGCGTCGGGCGTTTCATCTGATTTTTCGTACCCCGGCTGGATCAGTCTGACGAAATCCCGCCCGATGGATGCCAGCGATATTCGTGAATTTCGCCGCTGGCATGTCGACGCCGCCAAGCGCGCTAAATCGGCCGGTTTTGACATTCTCTACATTTATGCTGGCATGGGTTTCGGGCCCTATCAGTTTCTGTTGCCGTGGATGAACAAACGGAAGGATGAATATGGCGGCAGCTTAGAAAATCGAGTCAGACTCATGCGTGAAATCATCGAGGAGATGAAAGAAGCCACACACGACAGTTGCGGAATTGCCCTGCGTTTTAGCTCCGATGCCTTGTTAAAGATTCCAGGCGAGCATATGGAATCAGAAGCGCACGAAATTGTTTCAATGCTGGCGGATGTCCCTGACCTTTGGGATATCAAGTCCTCGAGTTGGACTGTCGAAACGGCGTCAGCTCGATTTTCCGAACAAGGCGCACAAGAAGCGTGGAATAGCTTTGCGAAAAAATTAACGTCGAAACCGGTGGTTGGCGTTGGTCGCTTTACGTCACCCGATGACATGGTCAGTCAAATTAAGCGTGGCGTACTCGACTTAATCGGTGCCGCGAGACCGTCAATTGCGGATCCATTTTTGCCGAATAAAATTAATGAAGGTCGAGAAGGCGAAATTCGCGAGTGCATCGGCTGCAACATATGCGTATCCGGATTTCACGATAGCGTGCCAATCCGATGCACGCAAAATCCGACCATGGGAGAGGAATGGCGGCGTGGCTGGCACCCAGAAAGAATTCCGGTAGGTGACCCAGACACCAGCGTACTCATCGTTGGCGCCGGCCCGGCCGGCCTCGAATGCGCGCGGGCACTGGGCCAGCGTGGCTTTGCTGTTACGGTTGCCGAAGCACGCGAGGAACTGGGCGGTCGGGTGACCATCGAATCACAGTTGCCCGACCTCTCAACATGGGCGCGCGTGCGCGACTACCGAACTAATTTGATTAAAAAGATGGGCAATGTCGACGTTTATCGATGCAGTCAATTGTCAGCGCAGGAGGTCATTGATTTTGGTTGTGATCATGTCGTGATTGCGACAGGGGCTTATTGGATGCGTGAGCTGATCAATGCGGACGGATTTCCGGTCAAAAAATTCGAGGGCAATGTATTTACCCCTGATGAGGTGTTATCAGGGGCCGACGTAAAGGGTCCCGTTGTCATTTACGACTTTGACCACTACTACATGGGCAACTGTCTGGCAGAGGTGCTACGCCGACGTGGCAATGAAGTCACGATAGTAACGCCCGCGAACGCCGTATCTGCCTGGACGTTCATGAATAACGAACTGCACGACATTCGAAAT
>Ga0209383_1000657_pt1 | contig 23441 bp, 24 predicted proteins | sample CoawatmetaG02DNA_FD_187510 | JGI IMG/M metagenome (GOLD analysis project Ga0209383, IMG submission 187510) | Marine microbial communities from the West Antarctic Peninsula - Coastal water metaG029-DNA (SPAdes) (version 2) | ecosystem: Environmental > Aquatic > Marine > Coastal ... | reverse complement strand
TGTACGGAATGTGGTCACGAAGAGCATATTTTTGGGGCAAACGGTGGGGAAAAAATGAGCAAAGATTATGACTGCGAACTTTTGGGAAGCTTACCATTAGACATAAGTATCCGTGAAAATTTAGACCAAGGGCTTCCGTCTGTAGCTAAAGACCCTAATAGTAAAATATCTCAAATATATAAGTTAATAGCACTTAAAACTGCGCTAAAAGTAGCAAAATTTTCACAAGATTATACTAGTAAGTTCCCAAATATAGTTATTCAAAAAAATTAGCTAATTTACCTCAGAGTAAAGAGTTATTATTTTTTCCTTAGGCTTGAGTTTATTAATAATTTCATTTCTACCTAATTTCATATCTTCAAGTGCAGTAAATTTATTTTTACCAACGACAAGAAACATAACTTTATTACTATTATTTAGTCTTGAAAGTGTCAATGACACTCTGTCTGTAGGTTTTTTCGGCGCCTCATTTACTGGAACCGCTTGTTTTGTATCATCATGATTTGCCCCCGGAAACAAACTTGCAATATGGCCATCATCCCCAAGTCCAAGTAGAACTAAATCAAAAGGTTTTTTTTTGGATAGCAGCTCCTCATAATTAGCAGCTCCATTAGTTGGCCCGAGTTCAGCTGGTATCGTAAAGATATTACTCTTTGGTACATCAACAGAGTTAAGCCATACTGATTCAGCCATTAAGTTATTTCTATCTTGACTGTCTATAGCAACACATCTTTCATCACTGTAATATATAAACCAGTTTCTCCAATCACAATTTTGCTTCGAAAGTAGTGAATACACACCTTTTGGTGTTGAGCCGCCAGCAAGAACAATTGAAAAATTTCCGTAAATAGTAATTGATTTTTTTGCGCATTCTATAATAATTTTTACTGCAGCTTCTTCAAGTGCATATTTATTCTCATAAGAGATGAATTCATTAACTTCTAAGTTCATAAAAAAAACCTTTATTTATTAAAAAACATTTTAAAACTAATTATAAGTGATGCCTGGTATTTGCTATAATCGATTTCTAAATTTCTACAAAAAAAATAATCCAAAAGATTAACAAATTTTTAACCTACATCAAAGGAAAAATTATGAAAATAGCAATGCTTGGTCTCGGTAAGATGGGTGGCAATATGGCTTCTAGGCTTGTAAGAAGTGGTCATGAAGTTGTTGGGTATGACACCAGTCAAGAAGTTATATCCACATTAGAAAAAAAAGAGAAATTAATTCCCTCATCATCAGTTAAAGAAGCTGTATCAAAGCTGGAGGGTCAAAAAATAGTATGGATGATGCTGCCTGCAGGCGAAATTACAAAAAATCAAATTGCTGACTTAATTCCTCTTCTTAGTAAAGGCGATATCATAGTTGATGGAGGTAACTCGAATTTTAAACAAAGCGTTAAGATGGGTAGGATGCTAGAAGAATATGATATTGGCTTTATGGATTGTGGAACATCTGGAGGTGTTTGGGGACTAGATAATGGATATTGTTTAATGGTAGGTGCTTCAATGGAGGTAGCAAAGGCAGTTGAGCCTATACTAAAGGCATTAGCTCCATCGCCACAATCTGGATGGCTACATGTCGGTCCAGTTGGCTCAGGACATTTTACTAAGATGATTCATAATGGAATTGAATATGGAATGATGGAATCTTTTGCAGAAGGGCTTGAGCTTTTAAAAGGTAGGAAAGAGTATGCAATTGATATAGCAGATGTAACTGAACTTTGGCGACATGGGTCAGTTGTTAGAAGTTGGTTGTTAGATTTAACAGCTGAAGCACTTAAAGGAGATCAAGATTTAGAAAACATAGAGCCATTTGTTGCAGATTCAGGTGAAGGAAGGTGGACAGCTGTTGAAGCAATTGAGCAAGGAATACCTGCACCAGTTTTAACTCAAGCTCTTCAAGTTAGATTTAGAAGTCAAGAAAAATCAAAAGGATATGGGTACAAAATATTATCAATTATGAGAAACGCGTTTGGTGGGCATACAATGAAACACAAAGGAAAATAGATGGCAGATGACTCAACACTAGTACTTTTTGGGGCAAAAGGTAACCTTTCAAGAATCAAACTCATACCAGGTTTATTCCATCTTGATGAAGCAGGAAAGTTACCTGAAAAAATGAAAATTCTTTCAGTTGGGAGACAAGAAGTATCACAAGTAGATTGGATAAATGAAATTAAAGGAATGCTTGATAATAAATTTAAAGGAAAATATAGCTCTAAAGTTTTTGATAGATTTATTAAAAGAAATATCTACCATGCAAACCTCCCCGAAGATCCTAATGCTTTTAAAAAATTCTCTAAATTAATTTTAAGTGACGATAGATTTCCAAAGAACTTTGCATTCTTTTTATCAGTAAGGCCTTCTGATTTTTCAAAAATAGTTAATCAACTAGCTGAAGAAAATTTACTAAATGAAGGTGCATATTGGAGAAGAGTGCTTATTGAAAAACCTTTTGGGACAAACCTTAAAAGTGCGGTTGAGTTACAAGAGTCAATTTCTAGGCATTTAAAAGAAACACAAATATATAGAATTGATCATTACCTTGGAAAATCATCGTTACAAAATATTTTATGGACCAGGTTCTCAAATACTATTTTTGAAAAAACATGGAATAATATGCATATTGATCATATCCAAATAACTAATCATGAAACTCTGGGGGTTGGTGAGCGAACTCAATTTTATGACGCTACTGGTGCGTTGAGGGATATGATACAAAGTCATCTTTTACAGATGCTAGCTCTTACAACAATGGAGAAGCCCAAAACATTATCACCCGACGATATTAGAATAGAAAAAATAAAACTACTAAAATCGATTAAATCAATACCAATAGACAATATCGAGAAACATGCTTTTAGAGCTCAATATAAATCTGGAAACATTAAAAAGGAAGGACAAGTTAAGGGCTATCTTGAGGAGCTCGAAAATAATGAAAGTGTTATTGAAACTTATGCAGCACTAAAATTATTTATTGATAATCCTCGATGGAAAGGAATACCAATGTATTTAAGAACAGCAAAGCGATTAGATACAAGTGGCACTTTTATTTCAGTGAAATTTAAAAATGAAGGTATTAATGAAGGCTCTGATAAAAACAATTGGCTAGTATTCAGTATCCAACCAAAAGAAAGTACTTATTTTGAGATTCAAACAAAAGTTCCTAGCTTGAATGAAGTTGATTTACGAACCACAAAATTGGAAGGTATGGTTAGATTAGAGCATGATGAAAAAATTGATGCGTATGAAATGCTAATGCTTGATTTGTTACAAGGAAATCAAGCAAGATTTCTTCACATAGATGAGGTTAAAGCTGCATGGGCACTAGTTGACCCAGTTATTGAATCATGGTCAAAAAATAAAAAACCTATTCATCAATATACTGCAGGATTAGGAGATCCATTAGCATCAGAAATAATCTTTGAAAATAAAAGTCAGTTTTGGCGAAAAGGAAATTAATGACAATAAAATCAGATAAATGGATAAGAAAGATGGCGACAGATCAACAAATGATAAGTCCCTTCGAGCCAAAAATGATTCGCGAAAAAGGCGGTGAAAAAATTGTTTCCTACGGAACATCAAGTTATGGGTACGATATTAGATGCGCACCTGAGTTCAAAGTTTTTACTAATATAAATAGCACGATTGTTGATCCTAAAGCATTTGATCCGAATTCATTTGTAGAGTTTAATGGCGATCATTGCATAATTCCTCCAAATTCTTTTGCCCTTGCAAGAACAGTAGAATTTTTTAAAATTCCAAGAAATGTCTTAACAATATGTGTCGGTAAATCAACTTACGCTCGTTGCGGCATTATTGTGAATGTAACGCCATTCGAACCAGAGTGGGAAGGTTATGTAACTTTAGAATTCAGTAATACCACTCCATTACCGGCAAAAATATATGCTGGTGAAGGTTGCGCTCAAGTTTTGTTTTTTGAGTCCGATGAAGTTTGTGAGACTTCTTATAAAGATCGAGATGGTAAGTATCAAGGGCAAAGTGGAGTTACTCTTCCAAAGATTTAACACACTAATAATAAATAACTAAGATATTAGATTTGAAATATAATCTCGTTTCAATTTTTTATTCAAGGAGTAACTGGAATGGAATACTGGGGTTATCATCTTATTTTAGATTGTAGAAATGGTGATTTAAAAAAAGTAAAATCAGCAGAGGTTATTAAGATGTTTGTTGAGGAGTTAGTCAAAAAAATAGATATGATCGCCTCTGGCGATCCAAATATAAAGCATTTTGCAACGCACAATGAAGATGCTGCTGGATATAGCCTTGTTCAATTAATCGAAACATCATCAATTACTGGACATTTTGTAGATAAGAATGGTGATTGTTATATTGATATATTTAGCTGTAAGTTCTTCGATATTGAAGTGGCCAAATCAGTTGTAAATAAATACTTTTCTCCGAAGCAAATTAAAGTAACCTACCTAACAAGGCAAGCTTAGAAATTAAATAATTTTCTCGTATTTAAGGAAGGAGAATTTTAAATTGCTTTCTGAAATTAAGTCCTGTCGATCTATTTCCTTCCATTCATCCTGACTGTAGTCTGGAAAGAATGCATCGCCATTAAAATAACCATTAACTTTTGTTACATACAAGTGGGTAGCAAATGGTAATGAAATTGTATAAATTTGTTCACCTCCAATAATAAATATTTCAGATGACTCATCAACTATGGAGATTGCTTTATCCAAAGAATCTACAACTTCTACCCCATCAATCAACAATGAATTACTCCTACTGATCACTATATTTCTTCTATCTTTCAATGGCTTACCAATCGAATCATAGGTTTTTCTACCCATAATTACACAATGATTTAAAGTTGTTTTTTTAAAATTTTTAAGATCCTCTGAGATATGCCAAGGTAATTGATTCTTCAGACCAATAACAGAGTTTTCAGACATTGCTACAATGATTGATATTTTTCTCATCAAACTGCGATAGGGGCTTTAATCAAAGGGTCTGGATCATAATTAATCAATTCAAAATCTTCATACTTAAACTGAAAAATATCTTTTATTGAAGGATTAATATTCATTATGGGTAATTTCTTTGGGGTTCTATTTAACTGCTCATTTACTTGATTAATATGGTTAAGATATATGTGTGCATCCCCTAGAGTGTGAACAAAATCACCACACTTTAAGCCGCAAACCTGAGCAATCATTTTAGTTAGAAGTGCATATGATGCAATATTAAAAGGAACACCTAGGAATATATCCGCACTTCTTTGGTATAACTGACATGATAATTTATCATCAGCAACATAAAATTGGAAGAAAGCATGGCATGGAGGTAATTTCATATTGTCAATTTCTGCCACATTCCAAGCTGAAACAATTAATCTCCTAGAATTAGGGTTGCTTTTTATGGCTTCAATCAAATCCTTAATTTGATCAATAGATTGACCATCAGAGGTAGGCCAACTTCTCCACTGGGAGCCGTAAACAGGTCCTAAATCTCCATTTTCATCTGCCCAATCATCCCATATTGAAACACCATTATCTTTTAGATACTTGATATTAGTATTACCTGTGAGGAACCATAAAAGCTCATGAATTACGGATTTTAGATGTATTTTTTTTGTAGTTAGTATAGGAAAATCATTTTCTAGGTTAAATCTCATCTGGTAACCAAAGGTTGATAAAGTCCCAGTTCCTGTCCTATCTTTTTTTTTAATTCCATTATCTTTTACATAATTTAAAAGGTCTAAGTATTGTTTCATATTATTTGTTTGCCAAAATAAAATCTTTAACTAATGCTGTGCTGTTATCAAAAATTTCGAATCTCTGATCTATTTTTTCTAAACCAACTAAGGCATCGGGCCTAACTGGTTTTTTACCAATTGCTTCTAAAACTGACTTTTCAAACTTAACTGGCAAGGCAGTTTCTAGGACTAGCATTGGTATGTCTTCTGATAAGTGATCAATTGATGCCTTAACGCCATCTGCTGTATGAGTATCAATAATGACTTCATATTCGTCATGAAACTTTTTAATTAGGTTGATTCTATTTTTATGCTTACTTGAGGAGGAAGTAAAACCAAAGCCAAAAATTTTATTCATAGTTTCTTTATTAAGCTCAAACGATCCGCCATTATCTATTTGCTCCCAATAACTCCTAAGAGCAGAGCTATCTCTCCCTATTAAATCAAAAATAAATCTCTCAAAATTTGATGCTTTTGAGATATCCATTGATGGACTTGAGGTTTGAAATGTCTTTTCAGAAGATCTAGGATAATACTTTCCAGTTTTAAAGAACTCATCAAGAACATCATTTTCATTTGTAGCAACAACTAATTGTCTTATGGGTAACCCCATCATTCTTGCGATGTGGCCAGCACATATATTCCCAAAGTTTCCTGTAGGTACTGTAAAATCTACTAATTCAGAACTGTCCTTAGTAACAGCTAAGTAACCTTTGAAGTAATATACAATCTGAGCAAGAATCCTGCCCCAGTTAATTGAGTTTACAGCGCCGATATTATTATCTTTTTTAAACTGCAGGTCATTTGAAACAGCTTTAACAATATCCTGACAATCGTCAAATACCCCCTTTACTGCAATATTATAAATATTTTCATCATCCAAACTAAACATTTGGGCAGCCTGAAATGGGCTCATCGTACCATAAGGAGAAAGCATAAATACATTGATACCTTTTTTACCCTTCATTGCATATTCTGCTGCAGGTCCTGTATCCCCAGATGTAGCACCTAAAATATTTAATTTTTTATTTTTCTTAGCTAGGACATATTCAAAGGTATGCCCCAAAAATTGCATGGCAATATCTTTAAAAGCCAGTGTTGGTCCGTTTGAAAGAGACAATAAATAAAGGTTGTCCTTCATTTTTAATATTGGGGTTATATCGTTAGGGTCCTGACTAGAGCGATTATATCCAAACACATCTGGGGTATATGCTTTATTTATAATATCCTTTAAATCATTAGCGGGAATATCATCAATAAATTTTTCAAAAATAAAAAAAGCAAGATCTTGGTAAGACATAGCCCTCATAAGATCTAAATCATTTTTTGAAAATTTTGGATAACTTTTTGGAAGATACAAGCCGCCATCTGGCGCTAGTCCTCCTAACAAAACGTCACAAAAATTTAACTCTGGGGAGTTTCCTCGTGTAGAAATATACTTCATATTTTAACTATTTATTTAATTGTTCAACTCTTAGTTTAACCACTTTATCCTTGCTCTCAGGTAGCATTTCAATTTCATTAATTATCTTATTCATTTCTTTTTCTAGCATACTAGATGTTACTAAGATAATGTCTGCCAAGTCATCATCAACCTGTGTTTCTTTTTGAATCATTGCATCTATAGATACCGAATGTTTAGCAAAAACTTGGGTGACCTTAGCGAGTACTCCCGATACATTATCTATTGTAAGTCTCAAATAAAACTCAGAAGTTATATCTTCAATAGAAAGTATTTTCTTTGGCTTAATTTCATCTTTAATGAATCCAAGAATGGGGATTGGTGTTGAATTATTTGATTCTAAATTTCTAGCCAAATCAATTATATCTGCAACAACCGCACTTGCTGTAGGCTCTGCTCCTGCTCCAGCACCGTAATATAAAGTTGGCCCAACCATGTTACCTTGAACTAGAACAGCATTCATAGCGCCATCAACATTTGCAACCAATCTTTTTTCTGGAATTAGCGTAGGATGAACTCTTAATTCCAGGGCATCATTTTTACACTTTGTAATACCTAATAATTTAATCTTATACCCAAGTTCTTCAGCATAAATAATATCTTTTTGAGCTAAATTACTAATACCTTCAATGTACACTGCGTCAAAATTAATTGGGACTCCAAATGCTATTGAAGCTAAAATTGTAATTTTATGGGCAGCATCAACACCCTCTATATCGAATGTTGGATCTGCTTCTGCAAAACCTAATTCTTGAGCTTGTTTAAGAGCAACATCAAATGCCAGATTATTTTCCTTCATTTCTGTAAGAATATAATTTGTTGTCCCATTTAATATTCCAGCAATCCATTCAACTTTGTTTGCGGCTAAGCCCTCTCTTATTGCTTTAATTATAGGTATGCCACCAGCAACTGCAGCTTCGTAACATAAATTGACATTATGTTTATTAGCTAGATTAACTAACCCCTCGCCGTGTATAGCAATTAAAGCTTTATTAGCAGTCACAACATGCTTACTATTTTTAATTGCTTCCTCAACCAAATCTTTTGAAATTCCAGTCCCGCCTATTAATTCAACGACTATATGAATATTTTTATCTCTAACTAAGTCAAAAGCATCTTCATAAATTTTAGTTTTTTCATCTACAACAGCTTTTGCTTTTTTGATGTCTTTTTCAGCTAAAGCAAAAACAACAATTTCTTTGCCAGTCTTTCGAGAAATTTCAAAAAAATTTTCTTTTAATATTTTGTATGTTCCACCGCCTACAGTTCCGGCACCAATTAAACCAACATTTATTTTATTTTGCATTTTTTTTACTTTCTATAATCCGTTAAATATTCAGAAAACCTATTAATCGCTTCTTTTAGTTCGTCTTCATTTGGCAGAAACACCATACGAAAATGATTATGATCATGCCAATTAAAGCCACTTCCTTGAACCATTAGTACTTTCTTACTCTTCAATACATCAAGAATAAACTCTTGATCATCTTTTATTGGATACATTTTAGGGTCAAGCCTAAAAAATAAGTACATTGCTGCAGCTGGTTTTACGCATGTTACGCCTGGTATACCACTTATCATTTCATAGGCTAATTCTCTTTGTTTATATAAACGACCTGTTGATGAAACTAAATCGTTTATACTTTGGTAACCACCTAAAGCAGTCTGAATTGCTAGCTGCCCAGGGACATTTGCACACAAACGCATCGATGCTAAAATGTTTAAGCCCTCTAAATAGTCTTTCCCAATAGCTTTGTTACCAGATATCACAAGCCAACCTGCTCTATAGCCGCAAGCACGATAATTTTTTGACAATCCATTTAATGTTATAAATAAGATATCATCTGCTAATGATGCAACTGATGTATGTTGATTTTGGTCGTACAAAACTTTATCGTATATTTCATCGGCGAATACAATCAAATTATTTACTCTAGCTACTTCAATTATTTGCTCTAGCAGCTCATCAGAATATAACGCCCCAGTTGGATTATTTGGATTTATGATTAATATTGCACGTGTTTTTGATGTAATGTTACTTCTAATGTCACTAATATCAGGAAACCAATTCGCCGACTCATCACAGGTATAGTGAACGGGTTTACCTCCTGCCAAAGTCACTGCAGCACTCCACAGCGGGTAATCAGGTTTAGGTATAAGAACTTCATCATCGTTATTTATAAGACCCTGCATAGCCATAACTATTAACTCTGAAACACCATTCCCTAAAATAATATCGTCTACATCTACATTCTTAATTGATTTTTGCTGGGTGTAATGCATGATGGCTTTTCTGGGCTCAAAAAGACCATAACTTTCTGTGTAGCCGGAAGATTTATTAATATTTCGAATAACATCCTGTGTAATTTCATCTGGCGCTTCAAAACCAAATTCAGCAGGGTTCCCTATATTTAGCTTAATTATATGATGGCCTTCTTCCTCCATTTTCTTAGCATGAGCTAAAATAGGTCCTCGAATGTCATAACATACGTTGTCTAATTTTGTAGATTTAAGAACTGGAGTCAAAATATTATCTTTTAAAATATTAATAGATTAAAGGTTATTTTACCTTTCAATTAAGAATTAAGCCAATGAAACGGTTGAAAAAAAATTTGATAAATTACAAATAAAATTTTACGGATAATAAATTTTTATTTATTAGTATTTTAAAAATAAAAGAGTATCTGTAAAAAAAGATAAGGCTGAAAATATTTTTTTTAATAATTATTAATTTAATGTTTATAGGTTTTTTTTAGAAAAAATCAAAGTGGCATTGGTTCCACCAAATCCAAAGCTATTTGACATAACCGTTGATAGATTCTTTTCTACTCTTTCTTGAATAATCGGTAAACCTTCGGCAGCTACATCTAGTTGGTCTATATTTACCGATGGCGTTAAAAAATTATTATCCAACATAATAAGACTACATATTGCTTCATTAACACCTGCAGCTCCCAACGCATGTCCATGAAGAGATTTTGTTGATCCAATATAAGGAATATCTCCAAATTCTTTATTTTGAAATACCCTCTTAATTGCCTCTAATTCTTTAGTATCCCCTACTGGGGTACTAGTTCCATGAGCATTAATGTAATCTACAGAATCAGTGTTATTTTCTTTTAAAGCTACTTTCATGCATCTTTCAGCTCCTTCGCCACTAGGTGCAACCATATCAAACCCATCTGAAGTTGCTCCATAACCCACAATCTCAGCATAAATCTTAGCGCCTCGTTTTATTGCATGATCGTAATCTTCCACCACCAAAATTCCACCTCCTCCAGCTATGACAAAACCATCTCGCTGGGTATCAAAAGCACGTGATGCTTTTTCTGGGTCATCATTATATTTTGATGACATTGCTCCCATTGCATCAAAAAGATAGCTCATAGTCCAATGCTCTTCCTCTGCCCCGCCAGCAAAAATAATATCTTGTTTGCCTAATTGGATTTGTTCGTAAGCGTTACCTATACAGTGAGCACTTGTTGAGCAAGCTGAACTGATGCCGTAATTTATTCCTTTAATTTTTGCCCCGGTAGCCAAGGCAGCTACAACTCCACTCGACATTGTCTTAGTTACCATATACGGTCCAACCCTTCTGATTCCTTTTTCTTGTAATACGTTTGTTCCTGACAGCATACTTTCAGTCGATGTTCCGCCAGTGCCGACAATAATACCTGTTCTAGTGTTCGACACCATGTCTTCGGATAGTTTTGAATCAGCAATAGCCTCCTGCAATGCAATCCATGCATAAGCATGGCCTTTAGCCATAAACCTAAATAACTTTCGATCTATTAACTCTTCAGCATTAATATTAACTGATCCTGCAACCTGGCTTCGCAAGCCCCTCTCTTGATATTCTGGTTGAAACTTAATGCCAGATTTTGAATTCTCAAGGCTTGCTTTTACTTCATCACAATTGTTACCAATGCTTGAAACAATACCTAATCCTGTTATAACGACTCTTTTCAAGAATATTTTTCCTTTTAAAAATTATCTGTATTAGTAAATAGTCCGACTTTTAGGTCTTTAGCTTCATAAACCTCTCTGCCATCGACAAGCATTTTTGCATCAGCAATTCCCATTACTAGCTTTCGAATAATAACCCTTTTTAAATCAATTATATAAGTAACTTTCGTTGATTTTGGTAGCACTTGGCCTGAGAACTTTACTTCCCCAGCACCCAAAGCCCTTCCTTTTCCTTCGCCACCCTTCCAACCAAGGTAAAATCCGACTAACTGCCACATTGCATCAAGACCTAAGCAGCCAGGCATCACTGGATCTCCTTGAAAATGACAATCAAAGAACCAGAGCTCTTTATTTACATCCAACTCAGCAGTAATTTGACCTTTATTAAATTGGCCACCCTTATCATTAATCGAAATTATCCTATCAAACATTAACATAGGAGGTAAAGGTAGCTGTGCATTTCCTGGGCCAAACATCTCCCCTCTAGCACACGCAAGTAACTCTTCCTTAGTGTAACTATTTTGAACCATACTATTTTGAACCATTCGTAAGCCTTTTATTTATTGTATTTAATCATTAAATTTACTCTAGGAATTTTTAGTTATTTAATTTAGTATCTACAAAGCCTTAGATAACATCTAATGACATTTAAACTAGGAATATATCACAATGAGCGATCCAAAACTGACCGATTGGCGAAAACTAGCACTTCAATTAGAGGGTGAAATAAACAAAGTTATAGTTGGGCAAGAAAGTCCGATTCGCCTTATAACAAATGCAATTTTTTCAAGAGGGCACGTTTTACTCGAGGGAGATGTGGGTGTTGGTAAAACAACATTACTAAAAGCATTTGCTAGAGCTATCGGTGGTGGCTATCAAAGAATAGAAGGCACTATTGACTTAATGCCAAACGACTTAATCTACCATACATATCTAGGGGAAGATGGTAAGCCTCACGTTAGTGAAGGACCTATATTAAAATCTGGAGAAGATCTTTCTATATTTTTTTTCAATGAAATAAATAGAGCAAGACCCCAGGTTCACTCTTTGCTATTAAGGATAATGGCAGAAAAAACTTTATCAGCATTTAATAAGGAATTTTATTTTCCGCACTTAATTGTTTTTGCAGACAGAAATCAAGTAGAAAGAGAAGAGACATTTGAAATTCCTTCTGCAGCAAGGGATAGATTTATGATGGAAATTCCAATTGCGATACCTCCGGTCGATGAGATCATGACTAAATTAATATTTGAAACAAAGTTTCATGATGGAGACAAATTAATCGAAAGTGTTCCATCAAATTTAATTCAGTTTGATGCATTAAATGATTTGTCTCATACGATACAAAGTAGTATTAAAGCAAGTAAGTCTTTGGAGGAGTACACACTCAATTTATGGAAAGCAACAAAAAACCCCGAGAAATATAATGTAAAAATTAGTGGTATTGATATGAGATTGTTAATAATTTCTGGTGCTAGTCCAAGAGGTATTAGTATGATGATGAAAACTGCTAGAGTTAATGCTTGGCTTAATAATAGAACTTCAGTTCTCCCTGAAGATATTCATGCTATTTTTCATGAGACAATGGCTCATAGGCTTGTTTTCAATCCTGTGTATGAACTCAGAAGAACAGAAATATCTCGTGAGCTTTCAAATGAAATACTTAATAAAGTGTCTGCCCCTTAATGGGATTTAGCACAGAAACATTCGATTACCACATAAGCTGGAAAACCAGAGGACATCGTCCTGGTCAGCATAAAAGTGATCAAAGAGGTATGGGTTTAGAATTTGCTGGTCATTCCAATTTATTAGATTACCCAGACCCGAGGAGAATAGATTTAAGACAGACTATAAGGGACCCACTAGAGCAAATTTACGTCAGGATATTTAATCAAAGAAGCGCTACTCCGGCCGTAATAGTTTCTGACCTTTCATCAAGTATGAATTTCGGAATAGAAAAATCAAAACTTCGTTTAGCTTCGGAAATTTCAACTGTTATAGCTAACTCTGTTACGACCAGAAGTGATGCCATTGGTTTTATAGGTTTCAACGATCAAACTGAGACCGAATGGTGGGCTCCTATTTCATATAGGCCACATAGAACTAATTTACTGATCGAAAAACTTAAAAACTACCAACCAAAGAATTCTAGTCACCAGGGTATTAAAAGAGTTTGTCAGGTACTGCCAAATGACCATACATTAGTATTTTTAATCTCAGACTTTCATATGCCTATTTCCGATATTGAAGAAAGTCTTTCTAAGCTAGCAAAGCATACAGTTATCCCAATAGTTCTATGGAGTAAGGCTGAATATAAGGATTTACCAAATTTTGGAATTATGAATTTAAATGATCCGGAGTCAGGAGAGAGCACAACACTTTTCTTAAGAAAAAAACTTAAAGCTAAAATTATTGAGAAATTTGAACAAAGAAAAGTTCAGCTTCAAAATATATTTTTAAAATATGATTCTCCTCCTTTTTTTGTAGAGGACAAATTTGACCCATTAGAAATGTCTCAATACTTCAACGAGTACTTTCATGCATAAAAATCTATTAATTTTTATTTTACTATCCTTTTCACTAAGTGTTTTTTCGTATGAAGATCCGAAAAAATATAAAGATATAGACCCTAGCTTTATTAAAATAATAATTAAAGATCCAGACCAAAAAGTTGGATATACAGTAGGGGATAAAATCTCAAGAGAGATAATATTCACTGTAAAAAAACCTTATCAACTTGTAGAAGAATCATTACCTATCGAGGGTTATGAAAAAAGATACCGTGGGCAAAAATTAGGCGTGGTTCTTCAAAATATTAAATATCTTAAAAAAGATGAAGGAGAAGAAGTTCGATATAAAATTAATCTTATTTATCAAATCTTTACAAATAACGTGGTTGCAAAGCCTGCCTCTGTTACAGCTGATTACTATCGATTAATAAATCTGGCGGATTCAGAAAATATTTTAAAGTATAGGATTCCTGATTTTACATTTGCTATTTCTCCGATAGCAGTTTTTGGTGACATTAAAATTGAAGATGATATGAGTCCACTTAGAGGACCATTTTATATAGGTATTAAAGAAGAAAAAGCATTCCTAATAAAATATTTCGTTGGATTTACTATAGTATTGCTACTGATAGGATACATTTGGGGACGTTTTACATGGATTCCTGGCCAAAGTAAAATTTTTAGTACCGTATATAAAGGTAATAAAAAACTTTCTCCCACTCCAGAAAATGTAAAAAAATTTATATCAGATTTACATGCTGGATTTAATAAAACCGTAAATCAATCTTTGTTTGAAAGTAATCTTGAAGCTCTTTTAAAGAAAAATAAAAGTTTTATTAATATTAAGGATGAGATACATGTATTTTTTGATCTTTCAAGGTCTATTTTTTTTGAAAACTCAAAAGTAATTGACTATAAAAAAACTCATATTTGGCTTAAGTCATTTTCTTTACATTGCAGAATGTCAGAAAGAAAATTAATAGTGGACCCAAAAGATATTAGGCGAAAGTTTTAAAGATGAATTTTGTAAATACATGGGTTTTACTTCTCCTTCCTTTAGCTCTTATTCCACTATTAATTAAACAAAAAAATACTAATATTTACACATGGAATGAAATGTTTCCTGCTGACCCATTGTCCAAAGCAATTGGAATTTTATTAAAAATTTTAGGCGCTTTTATTATCATTTTTATTATTGTCACCATGAGTGAGCCATTTGCTAACCAAAGTACAGTAATTAAAGTAGGCAAAGGTGCTCAAATTGGCTTAGTTTTAGATAGAAGCGCGTCAATGGATGATCCATTCTCAGGTGGAGATTCTGACATGAAGGCAGGTGAAACAAAATCAGGTGCAGCAAGTAGATTAATTATTGATTTTTTTGATTCAAGGACTAATGACATGGTAGGTGTGATTACTTTTAGTAATTCTTCCATGTTTGTATTGCCTTTAACTCAAAATAAGGAAGCAATCAAAGCTGCCGTAAATGCAACAGCGGGTAATTCTTTATTTCAGACCAATATTGGGGCAGGCTTAACTACAAGTGCAGAGCTATTTACCAATGTTGCAGATTCTGGGTCTAGAGCAGTTATACTTCTTTCTGATGGTGGTGGACGTATTGATGAGAAAACACAACAAAGTATCAAGGATTGGTTTTATCAGTATCAAATTGGTTTGTACTGGATTGTAATAAGGCAGCCTGGTGGAATTAGTATTTTTGACGAAAATTTTGTTGCAAGAGATGAGTCACAGCCCCCACCTCAAATTGAATTATTCGATTACTTTAATACATTTAAAACACCTTTCCAGGCATACGAAGCTGAAGATCCTAAATCTCTGGAGAAAGCAATTAAAGACATTAATCTAAAAGAAAAAAATTCAATTACATACTCAGAACAGATACCAGGGAAGCAATATGCAACTTCTAGCTTAATAATTGCTCTTTTATTAACATTAACATTGCTTATACTCAAAGCACTTGAGGTAAAATCTTTAAGATGATATTAAATAAAATTTTTAGTGTAAAAAAAGTATCTTATACATTGTATGTGGCTGGAATATTTCTTTTGATACTTATTTTTAACTCTGTCTTTAGAATTAATCAAATAAATCTTTTCAACGAGGTTATTAAATCTGGTGGAACTCCAGAAATTTACTCACAAAGCTACCAAGCAAGATTCTCATCAGCATTCAGGTTAGCAGAAAAAGATTACTATAAAGAGGCAACAAATCTTTTCAACAAATTAACTAATGAGGGAACTGATAATCAAAAATCTGCAGTTCACTATAATATTGGAAATATATTTTTTGAAAGAGGATTGTTTATCAATGGGACAAGTAATGACAACAAGGTTCGTGCAGAGGCTGAATATCTTTTTAGGCAAGCAAAAAAAGCATACGAACAATCGTTAAAGTATGATAATAATCATTGGGACTCCAAGCATAACCTTGACAGACTTCTTACCTTGCTCCCAAATGATCCAACACCCGGGGTCGGTGACTCAGATTCTCCTGGGCTGATCATGGGAAATATCCCAGTAGGTCTTCCATAAGCTTATGAAAAAATATATTACGAGCATTAAAGGTAATAAAAATCTAATATGTTTACTACTGGCATTCATATGTCTGGCGATAGCATTTATTAACCCAAAACTTACAATGAAAAAAGACATATCTAACTATATTTTTGTAGTAGATATTACTCAAAGTATGTTGACGATAGATACTGAAATTAATGGTGAAAAAACTTCTAGGTTAAAGTATGCTAAAAATACACTTCGCAAAGTACTAGAGCAATTACCATGTAAAACAAAGGTTAGTATTGGAATGTTTGCTGGAGTTAGTGTTGCTGCTACATATACTCCGATTGAGATATGTGAAAATTTTAGTGCTATCAATGAAACTGTTGAACGTCTAGATTGGAGATCTGTTTGGGCTGGAAATACTCGATTAAGGGCTTCAATGATTAACTTAGCACGCTTGATAAGAAGCTTCCCAGAAGCCGCTCAAGTAGTTTACTTTACCGATGGTGAAGAAGCACCAAAATTGCATGCTTTTAACACTGAAGACCTTACTCAATTTCAAGGTGCTAACAATTGGCTTTTTGTAGGAATTGGGTCTGATGAAGGAACGCCTATTCCAAAATATGATAATAAAAATCAACTTATCGGTTACTGGTCAAATGAAAGCTTTGCATTGCAGCCAGGCGTTGCTCAAATATCTGCGCAAAATGCTGGAGGAAGAGATAACAACGTGTCAATGGCAAGTTATGACCGATACCTTTCAAAGTTAGATGAAAAATATTTAAAATCACTCGCGAAAGAAGTTAAAGGTAACTATATTAATGGTGGTGATATAAAAAACATACTAACTGCTATGAATAAACAACCTTCTGCGTGGAGAGATAATACTGAGGTTCAGTTACGAAATATTTTTTCTTTTCTGGCCCTATTCTTCTTTATAATTCAATTCTTAACAATCAATAGAGTTAAATCGTTAATAAATCTAAAACATGGTAAATCCTAAAATACTAATTAATAGCCTTGATGTTCTTGTTGCCAAAGGTAAGGATGCAGAGGCATTCCTTCAAGGTCAAATTACTAATGATATAAAAATTATAAAAAATGAGGAAGGAGCAATATATGCTGGATATTGCAGCCCAAAAGGTCGCTTAATAGCTTTCTTTTTAATCATTAAAGCTCAAGATTGTTATTTTTTAATTTGTCCTTCGTCTATCGGAGAAGAAATTAGTAAAAAGCTTTCAATGTATATAATGCGGTCAGATGTGACGCTTCATAAAGCAGAAGAAATTTCATTCTTTAGTTTTTATGGAAACGTAAAAGAAGAAAAGGCTTTTAAAGGATTATTGGATGAAGCCCCAATTAAAGTAATGCAAACTGTTAAATGTATAAGTGAATCAGGTGAGGCAAATTATTTTACGATTACTAAATTGCCGGGGGAAGAAAACCGATATTTTGTATTGGGTGAAGGTGACCTTATTAACTCAATATATAATGAATTAGGTCAAACATCAGGAGTTGCTGATTACCATAGCTGGAATGCTTCAGATATTGAAGCTAAAATTCCAAGCATCTTTAAAGAAACACAAGATCAATTCATACCACAATCCCTTAATCTTGACTTAATAGGTGCGGTAAACTTTAAAAAAGGCTGTTACACGGGGCAAGAAATAGTTGCTCGAACTCACTACCTAGGAAAAATTAAAAGAAGAATGTATCTTGGAAGCATTAATCTTGAAAAAGCTCCACTTGAAGGTTCAGCAATAATTTTTGGTCAAGAAAAAGTTGGTCAGGTAGTAAATTCTTACAGGGAAAAGAGTGGTTCCTTCAGACTATTATTCGAAGTTAAAATAAAGAATATTGATTCTGAATTAAAAATATTTGGAAAAATAATTGAGGTCACTAAAAAAGAAAAACTTTTATTTGAAGGTAGTTAATAAAGATAAATTCTAATAATTATTTTGCCCTATTTATCACTTGAAAAAATATCTCATCTTTTTTTACCATTCCTAACTCAGATCTAGCTCTTTCTTCTATTGCATTTGTACCTTTCTTTAAATCATCTACTTCTGCTTTTAAGGCTTCATTTTCTTTTTGGTAATCAGCATTTATTTTCACCTGAATATCTATCTGTTTATTTAACTCATACAGCTCCCACATACTCCCCTTACCCAACCATAGTGGGTATTGTATTAAACATAATAACAAGAATAAAATAAAGCCTAATATTTTCAATAGGTTAACTCTCTAGTTGTGAAAATGCAGATAACCCAGCATATTTGACTGTACTACCTAAATACTCTTCAATCCTTAATAATTGATTATACTTTGATATTCTTTCTGACCTTGATATTGACCCAGTTTTAATTTGCATCGCATTAGTTGCAACAGCTAAATCAGCTATAGTAGTGTCTTCCGTTTCCCCGGAACGATGAGAGATTACTGAAGTGTAATTTGCTTCCTTAGCAAGTCTAATTGTTTCAAAGGTTTCAGTTAATGTTCCTATTTGGTTTACCTTAACTAAAACAGAATTAGCAACTCCCTTTCTAATTCCCTTTTTGAGTATCTTTGGGTTTGTTACAAATAAATCATCTCCAACTAATTGAACTTTTTTTCCCATTTTTTTGGTTAAGTAATCCCAGCCTAACCAGTCAAATTCACTAAGCCCATCCTCAATACTTATTATTGGGTAATTACCTACAAGAGATTCAAGATAACCTACCATCTGATTTGAATTTAAAGTCAATCCTTCAGATTTTAGTTCGTAGTTTCCATCCTTATTACAAAACTCTGTACTTGCACAATCAAGGCCCAGATATACGTCCTTCCCGGGTTCATAGCCAGCACTTTCAATAGATTCCATAATCAATTTTAGGGCTGATTCGTTTGAGTCTAAATTAGGTGCAAAACCGCCTTCATCCCCAACGGTGGTTGCTAATTTTTTTTTACTTAAATTTAGTTTTAAAGACTGAAATATTTCTGATCCACACCTAATAGCCTCCCTAAAACTTGGTCTGCCGGCTGGAATTATCATGAACTCTTGAATATCAACATTATTATCGGCATGGGCTCCGCCATTAATAATGTTCATCATAGGAGTGGGCATTGAATATTCAGTAGTTTTCGATAAATATTCAAATAACATTATATTTTGACTTTTAGCCTGAGCAATTGCTACACCAACAGAGACCGCAAGAATTGCGTTTGCCCCTAAGTTAGATTTATTTTCAGTTCCATCAAGTTTGATCATTAGTGAATCAATTTCCTCTTGATTACTAGAATCCTTTCCTTTTAATAATAAAGAAATTTTATTATTAATGTTATTAATAGCCTTATCGACACCCTTGCCGCCATAAAAATTTGAATCCCCATCTCTAAGCTCTACTGCTTCCTTACTTCCAGTTGATGCACCAGATGGAACCGAAGCGCGCCCTAAACTACCATCCACCAAAATAACATCTGCTTCCACAGTTGGATTACCCCTTGAATCAATAACCATGCGAGCATGTATATTCTGAATTTGTGTCATCTTTTCCCTATTTTTTAATTAAACCACAGCTCTTTTTTTTACAATGTAATCAAGTTCTTTAAGTGTCTCTAATAAATTTTTCATGTGATTTAAGGGTACTGCATTGGGTCCATCAGATAAAGCTTCTTTTGGGTTCGGGTGAGTTTCCATAAAAATACCAGATATGCCGCAAGAAATAGCTGCTCTGGCTAAGAGAGGAACAAATTCACTCTGGCCTCCACTCCTATCTCCTTGACCTCCAGGTTGCTGAACTGAATGGGTTGCATCAAAAACAACGGGGCAATTAGTATCCCTCATGATTGAAAGACTCCTCATGTCAGATACCAATGTGTTGTAACCAAATGATGCCCCTCTTTCACACACCATAATGTTATCAATACCACCATTTGCGTCTTTAGCTTTCCTAACCACTTGCATCATGTCTTGTGGTGCTAAAAATTGTCCTTTTTTTATATTAACTGGCTTACCTGAACTTGCAACCGCGGCAATAAAATCAGTCTGTCTACATAAAAAAGCTGGAGTTTGGAGTACATCAACAATTTCTGCAACTGGCTTAACCTGATCCACAGTATGAATATCAGTTAACACAGGGACATTTAATTGCTTCTTAACAGCCTCTAAAATCCTGAGGCCCTCCTCTAAACCGAACCCCCTAAATGTGGAGTTGGAGCTTCTATTTGCTTTATCAAAAGAAGATTTAAAAATAAAAGGTATCTTTAATTCATCGGTCATTTCTTTTAATTGTCCTGCTACATCAACCGTCATCTCCTCTGACTCGATAACACAAGGGCCTGCAATTAAAAAGAAAGGTTTATCTAATCCAACGTTAAAATTACATAGGTTCATTTTTTTGCCTTTTTTTGATATTCAAGTGCAGCTTTAATATACGATAAAAATAATGGGTGGCTAGTTTTTGGATTTGATGTAAATTCAGGGTGAAACTGACAACCTAAAAACCAAGGGTGCTCAGAAGACTCTAGCTCAATAATTTCACATAAATTTTCAGAGGGCGTTCTTGAGGAAACAATTAATCCCGAAGAAATCAACTGGTCTACAAACTTGTTATTTACTTCATATCTGTGCCGATGCCTCTCATTAACCTTATCTCCATAAATACTATGGGCTAATGTGCCTTTTTTAACAGGAGATTGCTGTGCGCCAAGCCTCATAGTGCCTCCTAAATTTGAGTTCTCATCTCTTTTTTCAATAACACCCTCTTTTGTTTTCCACTCAGCAATTAGTCCTACAACCGGATAAGGGGTCTTATTATCAAATTCAGTACTATTAGCATTTTTTAAATTAACTATATTCCTTGCATACTCTGTGACAGCTAATTGCATTCCTAAGCAAATACCAAGAAAAGGAACTTTATTGACTCTTGCATATTTAATGGCTTGAATTTTTCCTTCAGTGCCTCTTTTACCAAAACCGCCCGGAATTAATATAGCATCCATTTTTTCAAGGCCGCCTGTACCATTTAGGTGTAAATCCTCTGAATCTATAAAATGAATTTTAACTTTAGAGTTATTATGAATACCAGCGTGAATAAGAGCTTCATTTAGCGACTTGTATGATTCTGTCAAATCAACGTACTTACCAACAAATGCAATATTAATTAAATTATTTGCGCTATCAAGTAACTCAGTTATATTTTTCCATTGTTCTAAATTAGCTAACTTTGGTTTTATTGCAAGTTTTTCACAAACAATTTCATCAATCAATTGCTCATGAAGCATAACTGGTATTCGGTAAATTGAATCCGAATCAACAACAGCAATTACAGCTTTTGGTGCAACGTTAGTAAATAAAGCTATTTTATCTTTTTCTTCCTTAGGAATCTCTCGCTCGGAGCGGCATAACAAAATATCAGGTTGTATGCCGATTTGCCTTAATTCTTTAACAGAATGTTGAGTTGGCTTGGTTTTTAGTTCTCCGGCTGCCGAAAGCCAAGGAAGTAAAGTTAAATGAATGTAGCAGGCACTTTCTCTTCCTTCCTCGAAACCCATTTGTCGAATTGCTTCTAAAAATGGAAGAGACTCAATGTCTCCAACCGTGCCCCCAACCTCAATAATAGCGACATCACTTCCTTCTGAGCCTTTTCTAATATGAAGTTTAATTTCATCAGTAATATGTGGAATTACCTGGACAGTTTTCCCTAAATACTCACCCCTTCTTTCTTTTTTAATTACGCTATCGTAAATCTGACCAGTTGTAAAATTATTTTCTTTTGTCATTTTTGCTGAAATAAATCTCTCATAATGACCCAAATCGAGATCAGTCTCTGCGCCATCATTTGTTACAAAAACTTCACCATGTTGAAAGGGGCTCATAGTCCCCGGGTCTACATTTATGTAAGGGTCTAGTTTTAACATGGTAACTTTGAGGTTTCGAGTTTCGAGGATTGCTCCTAAACTTGCGGCAGATATACCCTTTCCGAGAGAAGAGACGACACCGCCAGTAACAAAGACATATTTAGTCATAAAAAAGGGCTCTTAAAAAAGATTGCTGACGGTATATTATTTTACTTTAAAGAAGATAGTCCTACAATGAATAGTTTAATTTTTTGCCCATTGTCCGTATGAACCAAATCTATCAAGCACTTCATCCATCTCTTTTTTAGTTAGTAAAGTTGGTTCACCAATCTTCTTAGCATGGATATATAGCTGGCTAAGGTGCTCAATCTCTTCGGCAATTCTAAAGGCTTCCTCCAGATCTTTACCCACAGATACCAATCCATGATTAGCTAATAAACATGCTTTTCTTTGACTAAGTGAGTTTATTATTCCATCTGAAAGCTTCTGGGTTCCAAATAATGCATATGGAGCACATCGAACAGAATCCCCACCTGTAACAGCAATCATATAGTGAAAAGGAGGTATCTCCTTGCCAAAAAGGCTAAGGGTACTTGCGAATGGTGAATGAGTGTGAACGACAGCACCAACTTCTGGTTTTTCACTGAATATAGTTTGGTGGAATCGCCACTCACTTGAAGGCTGGAGGTTATTATTTTCTGGAATTATGTTTCCCAATAGGTCGATTCTTACCATCATATTAGGTTTAAGGTCATCGTTATTGATGCCACTAGGAGTTATTAAAAATGAATCTCCGTCCCGACAACTGCAGTTCCCAGTCGCGCCGTGGTTCAAACCTTTTGCTGATAGCCTTAATGATATCTCGTGAAGCTTATTTGCGACTGCATTCATAATATACAGCTCCCAATATTGTTAGGCTCAATAACACCTTCCTCACATATAATCTTAGTAACAAATTCTGATGGAGTGATATCAAAAGCTGGATTATATGCAGGAAAATCACCTAAAGTTACTTCAGTAATTTTTCCATTAGAGTCCCTTCCTTTAATCTTCATTATCTCCTCTGGGCCTCTGCACTCAATATCAAAAGTACAATCACTTCCCTTAAAATCGAAATCAACTGTACTTAGGGGTGCAGCAACATAAAAAGGTATGTTGTGTTGTTTTGCTGCAATTGCTTTTAAATATGTACCAATCTTATTGCAAACACTCCCGTCCATAGACACTCTATCTGCTCCAACTAAAACACAGTCAACTCTTCCCTCTTGCATTAAGAATCCTCCAGCATTATCAGATATTACGGTATGCCTTACATTCGCCTGATTCAACTCCCAAGCAGTCAAGCTAAGGCCTTGATTTCTTGGTCTTGTCTCGTCTACCCAGACATGTATATCTAATCCCTCGCTAACC
>Ga0209383_1000656_pt1 | contig 23458 bp, 17 predicted proteins | sample CoawatmetaG02DNA_FD_187510 | JGI IMG/M metagenome (GOLD analysis project Ga0209383, IMG submission 187510) | Marine microbial communities from the West Antarctic Peninsula - Coastal water metaG029-DNA (SPAdes) (version 2) | ecosystem: Environmental > Aquatic > Marine > Coastal ... | reverse complement strand
AATATGAATGTAAATGAAGTGATTGCCAATTTAGCTAATAAGAAATTTGGCAAGCCTTTGGGATCTAACGATCCAGTGCATCCAAATGACCATGTTAATATGAGTCAATCAACTAACGACTCTTTTCCTACGGCAATAAATATTGCCTCTGCTATTCAAATTAAAATGAATATGGAGCCTGCATTAAAAAAAATAGAAACCACTCTTAAGTCACAAGCAAAAAAATGGGGTAAGATTATTAAAATTGGAAGAACACACTTACAAGATGCAACCCCCTTATCTTTGGGACAGGAGTTTTCAGGATATGCTGCACAAATTACTTCTAATATAAAAAGAATTAATACTGCTGCTTCAGGTTTGCTTTCTTTAGCTCAAGGTGGAACTGCTGTTGGTACAGGTTTAAATACTAAGAAGAATTTTGACAAATTAGTGGCTGCTGAAATAAGCAAAGTTACTAAAATAAGATTTAAATCTGCAGACAATAAATTTCAAGCAATTGCAGCACATGACTCTGTGCTTGAGCTTTCTGGCGCTTTAAATGTTTTAGCTACCGATTTATTTAAAATTGCTAATGATATAAGATTACTTGCATCAGGACCTAGGTCTGGTTTAGGGGAGCTTAGCCTTCCAGAAAATGAACCTGGCTCATCAATAATGCCTGGAAAAGTTAATCCTACTCAATGTGAAGCTTTAACTATGGCCTGTTTACAAGTAATGGGGTTTCACAACACATTGTCTATGGCTTGTTCGCAAGGACACTTTGAATTAAATGCTTTTAAACCGTTAATTGCTCTAAATATAATAAAATCAATTCATTTATTATATTCTGGAATAAACAATTTTAATGATAAATGCCTTAAAGGAATTAAACCTAATTTAAAAAATATTAAAATTGGTCTTGAAAATTCACTAATGCTGGTGACTGCATTAGCGCCAGTAATTGGTTACAATAAAGCGGCTGAAATGGCTAAGCTAGCACATAAAAAGGGAATCTCTTTGACTGAAGCTAATACTATTCTAAAATATGTAGATCCCAAAAAAATGAAGTCAATTTTAGATCCACGTAAAATGATAAGTGCTTCTTAATTTTAATAATCTGTGAACAAGCATACTGTAAAAGTTAATGGACATGATACTAGCGTATTTATCGAAGAAGAATTTTGGATAGAATTAAAGCATATAAGTAAATTAAACAAAAAATCGATATCTACAATTATCTCAGATGTTGATAAAAATAAAAAAACACAAAATTTATCTAGTGCGATTAGATTATATATATTGTATCAGTTAAAGAATAAGTAATATGACTACAGCACCAGAATATCTATCCTTACTAAACCCTAAACAATTAGAGGCCGTTCAAAGTATTGAAGGTCCAAACCTAGTGCTTGCAGGTGCAGGAACTGGTAAAACGCGCGTTCTTACTACAAGAGTAGCCTATATTCTTGACCAAAATGCTGCTCAGCCATCTCAAATTTTATGTGTTACATTTACAAATAAGGCTGCAAGAGAAATGGCTGAAAGAGTTCAAAGATTAATTCCCAATCGTTTCGATCGAATGCCATGGATGGGAACTTTCCATTCCCTAGGCGCAAAAATTATTCGTAATCATGCCGAGGCTATTGGGTTAAAGAGTACATTTACTATACTAGATAAAGATGATCAAGTTGCACTCATTAAGCAAATATTAAAATCTGAAGGTCTAGATCAATCGCAAATATCTCCAAAGTATGTACAATCAAAAATCGATAATTGGAAAAACAAAGCTCTTAACCCTAACGATATAAATTCTCAACACTTAGATAGTTTTATTGATGATAAGGTCGCAAATATTTATAAGATTTATCAAAGTCGATTATTCAATATTAATTGCTTAGATTTTGGTGATCTTCTTTTACAGTGCATCAATCTATTCAAGATTGATGATATTCTTAAAAGGTATAATAATAATTTTAAATTTATTTTAGTTGATGAGTACCAAGATACTAACAGTGCTCAATATATTTGGTTGAAGATGTTATCAAGCCATCATCATAATATTTGTTGCGTTGGTGATGATGATCAATCTATTTATAGTTGGCGTGGAGCACAGGCGGATAATATGCTTAAATTTGAAAAAGAAAATAAAAATACTAAGACCATTAAGCTAGAACAAAATTATAGATCAACAAACAATATCCTTAAATCCGCATCATCATTAATTAGTTATAATGAGATGCGATTAGGTAAAGAACTTTACTCTGAACAAGGAGACGGAAGTAAAATTCATGTTCATCTTACCAATTCTAGTGGCGATGAAGCATCTTTGATTGCAAAAGAAATCCTAAAGTATTCTCAATCACAACCAAATTTTGATGAAATGGCCGTTCTAGTTAGAGCAACTTTTCAAACTAGAGAAATTGAGGAATCTCTTATTAAGTATTCAGTACCATATAGGATAGTTGGTGGTATTAGATTCTACGAACGCGCCGAGATAAAAGACTCTATTTCATACCTAAGACTTGTTTACGAGAAACAGGATGATGTCGCCTTTGAAAGAGCATTGATGGTTCCAAAGCGTGGTATTGGTGATAAGTCATTTGGTAAAATTATATCTTTAGCAAAAGATAAAAGCTTATCGTTATATCAAGCTTCTCACTTATTGGCGGAAACTGACGAGCTTCCTAAAAAAGCCTCAACAAGCTTGGGAGCTTTTATTGCTCTAATAGATCGTTGCACAGCGATGACGCCATCAAAAAAATTTAATGACATACTTAAGATACTATTAGATGAATCTGGCTACATGGAAATGCTTAAAAATGATAAAAATATTAATGCACTAAGTAAAATTGAAAATATTAAAGAATTAATAGTTGCCATGGATGGTTACGCAAGTATTGAGGAATTTTTAGAACATATTGCACTTGTATCTGCAGTCGATGAAACCAAAAATGATAGCAAAGTAAGTCTAATGACTTTACATGCATCAAAAGGTCTCGAATACGAATTTGTTTTCTTGCCTGGCTGGGAAGAGGGATTATTTCCCCACCAAAAGACTATTGATGAATCAGGAAACAAGGGAATAGAAGAGGAACGTAGGCTGGCTTATGTTGGTATTACTAGAGCAAAGAAAAGGTTAGATATATCAACTTCGCTGACTAGAAGATTTCAAAATAACTGGATGCCGTCACTTCAATCAAGATTTATTGATGAGCTAGATGAAGACTTAATTAAAAATGTTAGCCATATATCTGAACATACCAATCCATTTAATAATAATTTTAATGAGTATAATCAAGACTCTGACTTTCTACCTAAGAAACCAAAATTTATAGGTTCCAATAAAAATAAAGAGAGCGGCTTTAAAACTGTTATGGACATTGAAGCAGAAGAAAACATAAGAGATATAAATGATGATATTATGCTAAAGATTGGACAAAAAGTAGAACATGAAAAATTTGGCCTTGGTACTGTAAAGCATGTTGATGGACCCAAAGTTCATGTTGACTTTGACGACCATGGAGTAAAAAAATTAATATCAGACTTCCTAAGTCCATGCTGAGTAGTGAAAATAAATTACAACAACTTCGCATACAAATGCAGGATCAAAATATTGATGTTTGCCTAATAAATCAAACAGATGAATTTCAGAATGAATTTTTACCTCAATATTCTAAAAGATTACAATGGCTAACTAATTTTTCTGGATCAGCTGGCGAAGCTCTAATTACTAAAAATAAAGCTTATTTATTTGTTGATGGCAGATACACCCTACAAGCAAAACTTGAAGTAAATCAGAATGTTTATAAAGTCTATAATTATTCGAAAAAAACTCCTACTGAGATATTGAAATCTCTTAAGTTAAATAAGCCTAATTTTGGAATAGACGGGAATATTATAACTGTAAAAAAACTCAATCTTCTAACGTCTGAACTAAAAACAAATGTATCAATCAAATTACTTGAAAAAAATTTAGTAGATTTAATTTGGTATAGTCGCCCAAAGATAAAAAAATCAATTGTATGGCATCATAAACGTAGCTTTCATGGCACTGATGTATCCGATAAAATAACAACCATTAAAAAAATAATTAAAAAAAATAAAGCTCAATACTTATTTATAACATCTAATGAATCGATATGCTGGCTCTTAAACCTTCGTAGTAGTGATTTAGCCTACACCCCAATCTTTATGAGTCGTCTTATAATTTCAGATTCAGGGGAATGTTTTTTATTTGCCAATATTAAGGAGGGGCTAAAATTTCCAAAGGCAGTTAAGTTCCACCAAATAGAACTAAACTTATTGTCTAATTTTTTATCAGACACTATTGCAAATAAGAAAATAATTGCTGATCCACGTACACTCTCATCGAATACAAATGAGTTTTTGTTAAAGAATAAGGTAAAAATTAAATTAATTAACGATCCAATAGAAGTTTTAAAATCTCAAAAAAATAATTCTGAGATTAAAGGTATACGCGCTGCACATTTGCGTGATGGAGTGGCTCTAACTAAAGCTATCTTTTGGATAAAAGAAAAAGTTTTGAGGAAAAATTTAACAGAATTACAAGCTGTGAAAAAAATTGATAGCAACAGATTAAAAAATAAAAATTTTTATTCGCTAAGCTTCCCTACTATTGCAGGTTCAGGCCCTAATGGAGCTATTGTACATTATCATGCTAACAAAAAATCAAATCGTAAAATAAAAGACACTGATTTATTTCTTATTGATTCAGGTGCTCAGTACCTAGATGGCACTACAGATGTTACAAGAACTATTTCTTTTAGAAAAGTATCTAATGAACAGAAAAAAATGAATACTCTTGTACTAAAGGGACATATTGCTGTGGCAACAAGTGTATTTTCAAAATCAGAAACTGGAAAATTATTGAATATAAATGCCCGTAAATATTTAAGACAACATAATTGTGATTTTGATCATGGAACTGGTCATGGTGTAGGTTATTTTTTAAATGTACATGAGGGACCTCAATCAATATCCTCTGTTTCTAAAGTAAAATTTTTACCCGGCATGATTATATCTAACGAACCTGGGTATTATAAGACAAATGAGTATGGTATTAGGATTGAAAACCTTGTTAATGTCAAAGTTCATGGAAATAAATACAAATTTGAAACTTTGACACTTGCTCCAATTGACAGACAACTAATAGAAACTAGCTTGTTATCGAAAAATGAAATTAAATGGCTGAATACTTACCATGAACATGTTTATATTAAGCTTGGAAAGTATTTAGAATCCAAAGAAAAAATATGGTTAAAAGCTGAATGTTCAAATTTATAGCTCTTTAGTAAACTCCAGCCATTCAGTCTCTGTAAATACTTGAACACCTAGTTCTATAGCTTTATTTAATTTTGAACCTGGTTTATCTCCATAGATTAACATGTCAGTTGATTTAGTAATACTTGAGACTACTTTAGCTCCCATACGCTCAGCAATGGCTTTTGCTTCGGCTCTAGACATTGATTGAAATGAACCAGTAAATAACAATGACTTGTTTGAAATTTTTGTAACCTGTACTTTGATTATTTCTAAACTTACGTCACATATATTAAGTAACTCTAAAATTTCATTATAATTTACTTTAATTGAAATATAATTAACAAACGAATTTACTGCTTTAGGTCCAAGCCCATCTATATTATTCAATTTATCTATTAATAAATATTTTTCTGAAACTGCAATTGATTCTATAAAAATTTTTAACGATTTAAAATTTCCAGCAATAAGCTTGGCATTTTTTTCTCCAACATGTCTTATACCCAATGAATATAATAACTTGGATAGAAAGATGTTCTTCTTTGAATTAATTGATTTTACCATATTACTGAATGATAATTCTCCCCAACCCTCTAACTTTACTATCTTATCTTTTTTTTCTTCAATTCTAATAATATCTGAAAAGCTCTTTATTAATCCTGTTTGATGAAATAACTCGATTTGTTTTTCTCCTAAGCCATCTATATCTAAACCTGTTCTTGATACAAAATGTTTTAATCTCTCAGATTTTTGAGCATTGCAATCTAGGTCTCCACTACACCTAAGAACAACTTCACCTTTTTCCTTAATAACATCTGCATTGCATACGGGACAATTGATTGGTGCTTTAAAATGAGATTTTCTTTTTTTATCTTTATTGATAATTACTTCAATAATATAGGGAATAACATCTCCAGCACGTTCAATTAAGACTTTATCGCCCTCTCTAATATCTTTTTTTGCAATCTCATCAAAGTTATGAAGTGTTGCATTTGAAACTAGTACACCACCTACATTAATTGTTTTTAATCTTGCTACCGGTGTTAACGCTCCTGTTCTTCCAACCTGAATATCTATTTTTTCAATTTCAGTTACTGCTGTTTCGGCTGCAAATTTATGAGCTATAGCCCAGCGAGGAGACTTTCCAACAAAACTCAATCTTTTTTGAAGCTCTAAATCATCTATCTTGTAAACAAGTCCATCAATGTCATACGGAATATCATTTCTGTTCTTAAATATTTCATCATGAATTATAGACATTTCCTTAATTGATTTAGCGATTTGTAACTTTGGACTAATGGGTATACCCCAGCTACTAAACTCAAGCATAGTATTATAGTAAGTTTTACTAATATTCTGATTATATAAACCAAAACCATGAGCTAAAAATTTTAAAGGTCGTGTTTTTGTTACACTACTGTCTAACTGTCTAAGGCTACCCGCCGCTGCATTTCTTGGATTGGCAAACTTAGTATCACTATCTTTGTTTAAGATATAAAAATCATCTCGAGTAATAAAAACTTCTCCTCTAATTTCAATCATATCTGGAGGATTTTTTATTTTTAATTTTTTAGGTATTTCTTTAATTGTAGAAATATTTTCTGTTACCACCTCTCCAACTTCACCACTACCTCTTGTAACACCTTCTTTTAGCTCACCTTTTTCATAAATTAGATTTAATGAAAGACCGTCAATTTTGGGTTCTATAGAATACTCTAAGTTAGAATGTTTATTACCAAGAAAGTTTTTAACTTTTTTTTCAAAATTTTCCAGGTCTTCAAAATTCATTGCATTATCTAATGAAAGCATTCTTGAGGGATGGGTAAATTTAGTAAACTGAGCCGAGGCTACTCCTCCTACTTTATTTATTAGATCTATATTCTTAAGGATAACTGAATTTTCACTTACTAGATTTTTAAGGTTTGATAATAGTTTATCATATTCAGCATCACTAATTTTAGGTGCATCTAGATTATAATAAAGATTATTATGATATTCTATTTGTTCAAGAATGCTATTAGCATCCTTTATGATCTTTTTTGTATCCACTTATTTAGTTCGATTTTAATTCTTTATTAATTAACTCGTAAGAGGCTTTGTACCAATAACTATCTGGATAGTTATACCCAAGTGTTGCTGCATATTTTTCTGCCTGCTGATTAATTCCAATAGTTAAATATATTTCAACAAGTCTATGCAGGGCTTCTGGTACATATCTAGTTTGCCCAAACTTATTTATGATATCATTATATCTATTTATTGCCGCTATCCACTGATGATCATTTTGATATTGCAAGGCTATATTCAATTCTTTTCCAGCAAGTCGATCATTAATAATCTTAATTTTTTCTTTTGAATCATTTGCATATTCAGAATTAGAAAATCTATTTATAACTTCATTGAATGATTTAAGAGCAACATAAGTAATGGATTGATCTCTTGAAACATCACTAATTTGATTAAAATAATTCATCCCCTTCATATAGTAAGCATAATCTATTTCTTTACTACCTGGATTAAGAGCCAAGTATCGATCAATTACATTTAAACTTTCATCATACATGTCTGATCGTAAATAACAAAAAGCAGCCATTAACTGTGCTTGACCTGACCAAGTTGAATAAGGATATTGTCTTTCAATATCCTCAAAAATAATTGCGGCATCGACATAATCTTTCTTTTTTGTTTTTTTTAATGCGTCAGCATACAATATCGATAGTTTCTCACCTTCTGATTCTGGAACTACTAACTTGCCACTAGTACAACTAAATAAAATCAAACTAGATATAAAAATTATAGTTATAAGTTTTTTCATATATTGAATAAAATAGATAAGTTTCTGATGCTTATTTTATTGATTATTGACGAAGATAAAAGGCTTATCTTTTTTAGTTATAGATTAACTATGCCAATAGAAAGCTGGTCTGGAAGAATATTATAATCAGGTTGTTCGCTAAGAGATATTATTTCCCAGTTACTTGAGTCTGAAAAAATTTCTTTTACTGCTTGGTGCATAAGGCTATGGCCAGCACAATAAGCCTGGATATGCCCTAGGACACAATTCCCAGCTAAGAATAAGTCACCAATTGCGTCAAGTGCTTTATGCTTTGCAGGCTCATTAATTGTTCTTAAGCCTTCTTGATTAAGTGCTCCATCTTTACCAAATACTACGGCATTATCTAATGAACCACCTTTAATAATTCCATTTGCCCTAAGGTCTTCTAATTCTGTTTCAAATGTAAAAGTTCTGCATTCAGCTAAATTATTATTAAATGTATTTTTATTTATTGATTCTATGCAGATATTTTGTTTACCCACGATTGTATCTGGATAATTGATAGTATAATCAACCGATAACTTGTCACTAGGTTGTATTTTTACAAAAGCGTCACCTCTCTTAACCTCTATACTTCTCAAAATTTTAAGATATTTTTTTTTTGATTTAAGTTGTTTTAGGCCAATCTTTAAAAGAGCTTTGGTATACTCGATTGAGCTACCATCTAAAATTGGCATTTCACTTGAATCAATATCAATTAAAAGATTATCTAAGCCAAAAGCATGAAGTGCTGCCATTAAATGTTCAATGGTACTTACACTTAAACCGTATTCGTTTTCAATAGTTGTACATAACTGAGAAGTTTTAATATTTTTAAGGGAAGCCTCTATTATGTTTTTATTACCTGGAAACTTACTATCAACTCTTTTAAATTTAATACCTGTATTTGCAGGAGCTGGATGAAGAGTAATTTTAGAATACTCACCTGAATGAAGGGAATGACCTTCAAATGAATAGGAATTATTAATAGTATTTTGATATGTAGTTTGCATTATTAATGAATATACATGCGTAAATTCTTACAAAAAACACAATGTTTGTTACCTATTATTTCAAACTAAATTGCTTTAAAAAAATTATAAAGCATTGATAAAACTGAATCTTTTTTATTCTTATTATCTTTTATATTATACTGAAATTCAGTGCTTAAAGCATAATTTAACATTCCAATGCACGTACTATTATTGGGGTTATCAATTATTGATTTTAATCCATGCACTTTTTGGGTTGCTCCAACTCTTATATTTTTAGCTTTAAAAACTTTAGTAGTTAGATCGATAATATCAGAATGTTTAGAACCCTCTCCTGTCAGCACAATATGGCTGCTAGCTAAATCATAGTATTTGCTAAGCTTCAATTTATTAAAAGCTAATTCTATGATTTCCTCTATCCGACATAAAATGATGTCTTTGATACGTATTTGATTATTATCTAGATTTTTTGAGCCAGTATCACTTCCCCATTTCAATCTCAACATATTAGCATCATCTTCAGAAATATTTAAAATATTTTGCAAATCACTATTTATGTATTTTAATCCAACGTCAGTACTGTCAAAAAAAACTAATTGATCATCAATTATAATAGTAATTTCAGTTTTATAATAATTTAGATCTAAACATATAACACCAAGACTAGACTCCATATCATTTATTGAAGCTAGACTACTGGCATAAGGTGCAAGTACACATTGTTTCATTTGTAAATCACTTGCATCTAATAGCTCGTTAATATCCTTAAGTTGATTTTTGCTAATACTTATTATGTGCCATTTTACCGTTAACATCTGAGCTACTATACCAATAGGATCTGATACGATCTTCTTATCGTCAACTTTATAGCTAATGGCTAATGTATGAATTGGAATTTCATTGTTTTCGTAAAGCTCTATAAAATCTTTAGAGTCATAAAATGATCTTATATGCTCTTCAGTTATTTCAATATTATTTAAGAATAGTTCATGCGTAATATATTTACTAATTATTCCCTTATTTACACTTACTAAAGTACTAGTAATTTTTTGGCCAGCGAGCCTCTCATTTTCCAAGTGAGCTGACTTAATGTATGAAGCCAACAAACTTTTATCAAATAAATTTTCTGTATCCCATTTTCCATTTTTTTCAGACATGCCTAAAACTTGAATGATAGAACCTTGGTTTGCAATCTCGATTTCTTGGGCTGTAATGAATTTTACTGAGTTATGATCAATTTGCAGTGCGTTAATAAGATTCTTAACCATTAATACTATACCTCATCTAGGCCAGTCTTTAGTTTTTCGCCACCAGGAATTTTTATAGTAGCTCTACCAATTTCTCTAAGGTCTATTTCAATAATATTACTATTAAACAATTTTTGATCTTGTTGAAGTTGTTTAAGCTTTACTAATTGAATGGAACTATCTTTCTCAGGTAACTTTATTTTTATATTTTGCTTAAGAATTAAGTTCCATCTTCTATTTTCAATAAATTCTACTTCAATAACCATATCTAAAATTTTTGGGTAATTAATATTTATCTCACGAATTAAATCAGAAAAATTTAGATTTCCATCCGAGCCTGTTACTTTTAATAGCTCTGAATATTTATAATTATCCGGCTTAAATGATATTTTTTCTCCATCATCATCAATTAAATACTTATTAATTCCATCAATAAAGATTGCATATGGTAAATTTTCAATTATTGAAACATGTATAATATCTGGAAATTTTCGCTTAATAGAAACTCTTTTTATCCAATCTAATTTTTTGATCTTTAGTTGATACTCTTCAAGAGGAAAATTAATAAGACTTTTATTTTTGTACCCTCTTATTGTCTCTTCAATTAAAATTGAATCAGAAAAATTACTACCTTGTATTTCTATTTTTTCAATAATTGCAAAATTATTAACTAGGGAAGGAATTAAATTTAATACTGCGGTAATTATAAGGGCTAATAATAACGAAACTATTAGTATTGTATTATTTAAGTATTTACCGATTAACTGAAGCATCTTTAGCTATCCAATCTATTAAATTATCGAAACCTATACCATGAAATTTTGCAATTTCTGGGACTAAAGATGTTGGTGTCATACCAGGTTGTGTATTAATTTCTAATATAAAGAAAGTATCAGTTTTCTTATCTAAGATGAAGTCTGATCGAGATATACCTTTACAATTTAATATATTGTGAGCTTTAAGACCTAATTTTTCCACTTCATTAATCTTATCTTTATTCATTCTTGGTGGTACAATATGTTGTGTAGCTCCATTATCAAAGTATTTAGATTCATAATCATAAAACTTATTTTTTGGCACTATTTCAATAGAGCCAACTTGTTTATCTCCAAAAATAGCTACTTGTATTTCAGGTCCCTCAATAAATTCTTGAACTAATACTTTGTTCTTTTCATCTGAACAAACCTGGCCAGCAATAATGCTTTTAATGTAGTTATTTTTTTCCAGTTCATTAAAAATAATTGCAACACCGACACTAGATCCATTATCATTAGGCTTAATAACATAGGGATATGGCATTGGATCTTTACCAATTAAGTCTTTAAGGCTGCTCATTAGTGATTTTGGATATGAAAAACCATGCTGAGTAAAGATTTTTCCTGATTCATGTTTATCCATTGCTAATTTTGATGCCTCTATTCCTGAATGAGTATACGGCACCTTAGACGCCTCAAGAATTTTTTGAACCTCTCCATCTTCACCCCAAGTACCGTGAAGTGCATTAAATATAATATTTGGTTTATGAATGTGTATTTGTTCCATAAGATCTATATTTGCATCAACATCAACTACTTGATAATCAAGTCTCTTCAGTGCACCAATAATCTCCTTAGATGATATAATGCTTATTTCTCTTTCGGCTGAAATACCTCCATAAATTACCATTATCTTATTATCATTCATTTATAGTATTACCTAATTCCCATTATTTTTATTTCTAAATTCAACTCTATACCAGTTTTTTCAAAAATATTTTTTTTCACTAATTTACAAAAATCTTCAATGATATTTGCAGATTTATTTTGTTTATTTTCTATAAAATTTGAATGTTTTTTTGAGAATGAAACGCCATCAAAAGATAATTCATGGTTTTTAGTTTCCCTAATCAATTCCCATGCTTTCTTTTTAGAAATAGTCACATCTGGATTTTTAAAAGTACTGCCACCAGTTTTTATTCCTTTTGGTTGAGACAATGTTCTTTCGATATTAATTTTTTCTATTTTACTGCTTATAGAGTTTTGATCATCATTTTCTGCTGATAAAATTATTTCAGTAAATATAGAATTTAAAGCCAACGGATTGTATCGATATTCAAAATTGAAGTCTTCTTTGGCAATCTTTATAATATTGCCAAAATAATCAACTCCATTTGCTGAAAGAAATATATTACTTATTTCGCTACCAAAACAACCAGCATTCATTGCTAATGCACCACCTATGTTACCAGGTATACCTGATAAAAATTCAAGTCCACCAAGCGATTTTTTTTCACCATATCTTGCAATTACTTTGTCTAAAGTTGCGCCACCAACAATAATAGTATTTTTTTTATTATTAATATTTTGAAAACTTTTGCCTAATTTGATTACCAGTCCTTTTATCCCGCCGTCTCTGATGAGTATATTTGATCCTTGACCAATGATTGATCTATTAAATTTTTGAGGTAAATTATTTAATATTTCTATTAACTGTTTTTTTGATTCACATATATAAAATACCTCTGCGTTTCCACCCACTCCAAGCCATGAAGATTTTGCCAGACTATGATCAAACATCAAACGTCCTTCTATTTTATTACTTTTCTCGTAATCTTTAAAAAAATTAATTAATTCAGACATTTTATTTTTTAATTATTAAATTTATTATAAAATTCTTTGGCTTTGTTAGAAATATCACCAGCCCCCATAAATATTACTAGGTTTTTCTTATTATTATCAAAATATTTACTTATTAGATCTATAGATTTAATATGAATTGTCTTAACTTTAGAATTTTTATCTATAAGTTTAATAAAATTTCCTATTTTAAAAGAGTTTATGTTCTTTTCACCTGCAGCGTACACATCAGTAACTAAGACAAGATCTGCTTTTTTAAAGCACTTAGAAAATTCAGAGTATAAAGATTGTATTCTTGAATACCTATGCGGTTGGAATATTGCAATAATATTATTAGTTAATTTTGAGTCTTTTGCAGCAGATAAAACATTTTCTATTTCAGTAGGATGATGCGCATAATCATCAATGAATAAATTATTATTAATCTTTCCAATCTTGGTAAATCTTCTTGATACACCACTAAAATTATTTAGCGCTTTTTTAGTTAAATTTTCATTTAAATTAAGTTTTAATGAAATTGATATACCAACTAAAGCATTGAGTATGTTGTAATCTCCTAACATTGGTAGTTTATAATTTTTTATTATTTTCTTTTTATTCTTTGGTAAATTATTTTCTACATCAAAAGTAACTGAACTATCTCCAATCCTTACGTTGATTGCTCTAACATCTGAATTTTTACTAAAACCATATTTAATTATAGATGTACTCTTAATATCTTTTATAATTTTTTTTATATTTATATCATCATTGCAAACAACCGAAAATCCATAAAAGGGAACTTGGTTTATAAATCTCTTAAAACTATTTTTCAAAGTAGTAAAATTTTTATAATAATCTAAATGTTCTTTATCAATGTTAGTAACAACTGAAATAGTTGCAGGTAATTTTAAAAAAGTCCCATCTGATTCATCTGCCTCTACTACCATCCATTCGCCAGAACCTAATTTAGTATTTGTGCCAATTTCATTAATAATTCCACCGTTAATAATTGTTGGTTTTAATTTTTGTTGAGTAAATATACTTGAAACTATAGTTGTAGTTGTAGTCTTTCCGTGAGACCCTGAAATAGCTATACCTTTTTTTAATCTCATTAAATGTGACAAAATTTCAAATCTTGGGAGAGTTGGTACACCATTCTTTTCAGCAGTTAAAATTTCAATATTATTTGTCTTTATCGCAGTGGAAAAAAAAACAATATTAACTTGATTAATATTTTTACTTTTATGGCCAATAAAGACTTTAATACCTTTTTTTGTAAGTCTATCAGTGTTATTATTTTTGCTAATATCGCTACCTTGAACCTTATAGCCCATATCTGACATAATTTCAGCAATACCACTCATGCCTATTCCACCGATACCTATAATGTGAACTGTGTCTTTTTTATTAATTAGCATTGGAATTTTGAATTATCTTTAACATTCTTAATGAGGTGTTCTTATGTGTTATTTTTCGAAGTTTTTGTGAAATATATATTATCTTATCAGGATCTTTAAATATTCTTAATAAATTTTTTAATAATAAGTTGCTAGTCAAATCAGCATTATTTATTAATTTGGCACATGAAATTTTTTTTAAAATATTTGCATTATGATGCTGATGATCGTCAACAGCAAATGGGAATGGTATTAGAATAGAAGGTTTACTAGTATAAATAATTTCATTTAATGTTGATGAACCAGATCGAGAAATAATTAAATTTGATTTAGATATTATATTCGGCATATTATAAAAATAATTACTAACCTCACATAAGACACCAAAAGCCCTATATTTTCTTCTTATTCTTATAACATCTTCTTTTCTACATTGATGATAAATAAAAAGACTATTATTAATTTTTTTTGAGAACTTAATTAAAGCCATAGGAACTTCATTAGATAAACTGTAAGATCCTTGACTACCACCTATTACAGAAATGACATATCTACTTCTATTTGTGATATTTTTTATCTTTACTAAATTAACAACATCTTCTCTTAATGGCAAACCAACATTATGAACTTTGCTATTTAAAGTAGCATCTAACATTTTAGTTTTATCAAATGTTAAAAAAATATTAGAGGCATTCTTTGCTAGAATTCTATTAGCTTTTCCAATTATTGCGTTAGCTTCGTGTATAGAGGTATTGATTTTGACGTTATTTGCACAAAATAATACTGGTAGAGTTATAAATCCACCAAATCCTAAAACATGTGAATCTTTGGACCGTAAAAGAGTAAGCAATACTTGCAGATATATAATTGGAAAATTTAATAATTGCTGAAACATCGATACAGTCTTTGTTGGAGTTTTTAAAACAATTACATCATTTTGATTTAATTCATTAAAAAAAACTGACCCTCTTTTATCGGTTATAATTAAACAAGAAACATTTAGTTTTGAAAATTTTTTGTATAAAGAAACCATGGGAATGCAGTGGCCACCTGTACCACCTCCAACTAAAATAACTTTATCCATAATCAAACCTAATAATTAAATGTGTCTTTTTTTTGTGAGTAGTAATATTAAGCCTAGAGTCAAAGCTATTCCAAGAATAGAGGAGCCACCATAACTAATAAATGGTAATGTCATGCCTGTCGAAGGAATCAGATTTAGATTAACAGCACAATGCACTAATGTTTGGAAAGATAGATAAACTATTAATGAAAATAGGCTTAATTGTATAAAATGATCTTTTTCGTCATAAGCTCTGTAAAAAACTCTATACGCTATATAAAAAAATAATAATAAAATAATTAAACAACCTAAGGCACCATATTCTTCACCGATTACGGCAAATATATAATCAGTATGTGATTCTTGTAGGGCATTTTTTAACTGACCTTCTCCCTGTCCAACACCAAAGAATCCACCCTCTTTAAATGCATTAATTGATCTATTGACTTGAGAAGTATCATACTGTTCTGGTGAAAAAAAAGTATTAACTCTATTTTGAACATTAAAGTTCAAAAAATAAATACCAATAAAACTAATTAATCCAAAAAAAATAATTCCAACCAATGCTAAAAAACTAAAGCCACTAAGAAAAAAACTAGACACAAATATAGATGAAATAATTGCAAGTTGTCCAATATCAGGTTGTATAATTAAAATTGACGATATAAAAAAATATAATACAAAACTATATACATATTTTTTATTAGATTGCTCAATCTTATTCTCAAGTATTAATGCCAATCCAATACAGAATATTGGCTTAACTAGTTCAATAGGCATTAAAGTAATAATTATTAAATCTAACCATCGAGATGAGCCTTTTCTTTCTAATCCTAAACCAGGGAAAATAGTTATAGCTAGTATTATTAATGATAAAACAAATATAAATGGCGCATATTTCTTTAAAGCTTTTAATTCAAAAAAAGAAATACTTATAAATATTAATACACCAATTAGTAAATATACAGATTGAATTGTAAATGCATTAAATACACTAACTTGATCTACAGATGATCCGCCTGGTTTAATTGTAAAACTCATATTCAAACCAAAAAATGATAATATTAAGAAACAAATTAATAGATGTTTATCAATATTAAACCACCAATTTGAAACAATAGTTAATTCGTTTTTATTATTTTCTTGATTCATAGATCTATATATTTTTTACATATTTCTTAAATGAATTACCTCTAGTTTCAAAATTCTTATATTGATCAAACGAAGCTGCGGCAGGAGATAATAATATTGTAGAAATTTTTTTCTGTTTTTTTGAACTTAAAAAAGCATCCCTAATAGCTTTATTCATATCCTTAATATAAACAGTTTCAACATGCTGACTAAAAGATTTAATAAAAATATTTTTTTCACATCCAATTATATATATCTTTTTTACATTTTTTAAAAAAGGTAGAGCTAAATTCATATTTTTAGATTTTGTAACTCCACCACAAATCCAATAAATATTCTTAAAGGTTTCTAAGGCTGGTATACTAGATTCAATATTTGTAGCCTTAGAATCGTTGATAAAAGTAGTTTTTTTGATTTTTCTAACTATTTCTTGTCTATGCGTAAGTCCTTTAAAGTTATTAATAGCTTTAAGGCTTTTAGAGGTTAAATTTTTTGTAGCATCTAATAAAGCCAGAACTATCGATATGTTCTCAAGATTATGACGTCCAATCAAATATGGATTTTGAGATCTATAGACAAAAGTAGTTTCTTTATAAATTGAATGAGTATTGTAATAATAAGTATTCTTTTTATTTTTTCCAGAAATTTTAATTAAATTAAACTTTTTCTTAAATAAAAATTTATTAATGAGATTTTTTACAATCTTATGATCACAAGCAATTATTGCAGTATCATTATTAGTGAGATTTTTGAAAATTTTAAATTTTTGCATAGCATATTCTTCAAGTGTTTTATGTCTTTTGATGTGATCTCTTGAAATGTTGGTTAATAAGGAAAAGTTTGGTTTAAATATTGATGTAGTCTCAAGTTGATAGGATGAAGCTTCAATTATATAGAAACCATTTTTAATTACTTTTGACTGAAAAATAGATTTTCCAATATTACCAATTAAACTTGTATTATAATTTAACTTTTTAAGGACATGATCAATGAGTGACACGACTGTTGATTTGCCATTAGTTCCAGTAACAATGATAATCTTAACAGCATCACTTAAATAATCATTTGAAGAATTAAGATAAAGCTGAAAAAGATCCAGTTCACTTATTATTTCAATATAGTTTAATTTTAATAAATTTATAATTGGATGAACATCTTTTCCTTTTGTAAATATGCCTGGACTAGGCACGCAATAATCAAGTTGATTAAATTTAAAATTTTTAGGATTAATATTATTGCTAATTTTTTTTGAAACTAAAGGATTGTCGTCCCAAGTATAAACTATAGCCTTGCTTTTTATTAATGCTTTATAGAGATTTGAACCAGTAACACCCAATCCTAAAATTAAAATTTTCTTATTTTTAAAAAAAGAAGAGGTAATCATCTTTTTATCTTAGCTTTAATGTAGCAAGACCAACAATTGCTAAAATAACTGTTATAATCCAAAAACGTATTACTATTTGTGATTCAGGCCATCCTTTTTTCTCAAAATGATGGTGTAATGGAGCCATTAAAAAAAATCTTTTTCCAGTACTTTTAAAATAACCGACTTGAATAATTACAGAAAGGGCTTCTATAACAAACAAGCCACCTACAATTGATAAAACTATTTCATGCTTAATCATTACTGCTATCGCACCTAAGGTAGCTCCCAATGCTAAAGACCCTGTATCACCCATAAAAACCATTGCAGGTGGTGCATTATACCATAGAAAACCAAGAGCAGAACCGATTAAAGCACCACATAATATAGTCAGTTCACCTGCTCCAGGAACATAATTGATATAAAGATAATTGGAAAAAATTATATTGCCCGCCAAGTAGCAGATTAATGCAAATGTTAAGGCAACAATCATAATGGGTACTATTGCTAATCCATCCAATCCATCAGTTAAATTGACAGCATTTGCAGAGCCGATAATAACAAAAACTACAAACGGAATGAAAAAATAACCTAAGTTTATGTATACATTCTTAAGAAATGGAAGAGATAAAAATTCCTGGTTATCTAGATTTAAAGAAGTAGACCAGAAAACAAATATAAGAGCAAAAAATATTTCAAATAGAATCTTAGTTTTACCGCTAACCCCATCACTAGAATTATTAGAAATCTTTTTATAATCATCAAAGAAACCTACGAAACCAAAAGAAATCATAATAAAAACACAAGGCCACAAAATTTGGCTTTTAAAATTACTCCAAAGTAAAATAGATATTAAAATTGAGAGTAAGATTATAAACCCACCCATTGTTGGTGTTCCTTTTTTAGCAATCAAATGGCTTTGCGGACCATCAAGTCTTATAGGTTGCCCTTCTAGTTGGAACTTAGATATTAATTTAATTAAATAAGGACCAAAGAAAAGAATGAAAAATAAAGAGGTCATTAAAGCTAAGCCAGACCTAATAGTTATATAATTTAAAACGTTAAATATTGAGTTAGTATGATTAAAATATTCAATTATAAATAGCACCATAATTATTTTGTTGATTTAATATTAAGATAGTTGACTAATCTTTGTAAATTCAGTGAATTGGATCCTTTAATAAAAATTCTATTATTATTTTTCAAATGCTGGAGTAATTCTTCATTTAATTGATTAACGTCTTTGTAAAAAGATATTTTTTTTGAAGTAAATTTTTCTTTGTACTTATAAAATATTTTTCCAATCATAAGGTGGCTATCGTCTTTGTTCTTTTTTAAGAAATTTAATACTTTTACGTGATAATAATCAGATTTCTTACCAAGCTCATTCATATCACCCACTATAATTAGATTCTTTTTTTTACTAGACTTTAAAAAGGCATCGAGACTAGCAAATAATGAAATTGGGCTAGAGTTGTAAGAATGATCATGTAACTCTATGTTTTTATTGAATATTATTGATTTTATAATATTCCCTCTTCCAGGTGTAAGTTCTAATGTACGAAGATTTTTTATTAATTTAGAATTGAAGCCCGCAGCCTGAATACAAGCCATAACTGCTAAGGAATTACCAATCAAGAAGTCATTAATTGAATTAATCTTATACTTAATAGTTTTCCCGTCATGTAATTTTATCTCAATATTCTGCTTATTATTAGTCAAATTATTATTTTTAAGTGTCAAACTAGCTTTCATATTTTTAGAATATGTTAAAATATTTTTTATTTTATTTTTTTTCGCTTTATCATTAATAAATTTAAAATAACTACTATCTTTGTTTAAGATTATTGTTTCAATAGGAAATTCATCATTAATTATTTCTGCTTTTGCAATTGCAATATCTTTTAAGTTATCAAAATTACCACCATGAACATAACTTACATTCAATATTACACCAATATTAGGCTTTAAAATTTTAACTAATCTTGTTAATTCATTTTTATGATTCATACCTAACTCAAAAATACCTAATTTAGTATTTTTTGGCATATTAAGAATTTCTAGAGGGACACCAAATATATTATTAAATGATTTTCGAGCAGAAAATATATTTTTTTCTTTACTGAGAACGTGCGCAAGGGAATCTTTTGTGCTGGTTTTTCCAACACTACCTGTAATAGCAATAATTTTTGCATTTGACTTTAATCTAGAAAATGTAGCAAGTCTGATTAGAGCTAAGTGAGAATTATTAACTAAAATTTGAGGAATTTTAACTTTTAAATCTTTTTTTTCTACAATTGCTAATATAGCACCGTTTTTTTTTGCATGTGAAATAAAATTATTACCGTTGTTATTTTTTCCTTTATAAGCAAAAAAAATATTTCCTTTTTTAAGGTCTCTTGAATCTAGGCTACATCCAGTAAAAAATAATTTTTTGATATTTTGTTTATATATTGCATTAATATCTTCACTATTAATATTTATAATTGTCATTAGCTAAATATACCTTCTACTAATTTTGACATCATCAAAGGGTGTTGATTTATTTTTCATAATTTGAAATTTTTCATGGCCTTTACCTGCAATTATAAGGATATCATTTTCACCTAAATTTTCCGCCGCATATTTGATAGCTTTTTTTCTATCTGGTATTTCCAGTATCTTTTTAGAATATCCAATGATTTGCTGCCTAATAAATTGAGGATTTTCATTTCTAGGGTTATCGTCAGTTACAATGATATTATCTGCATATTTCAAAGCAACTTTACCCATTAAGGATCTTTTATCTTTATCTCTATCTCCACCACAACCAAATACAAGGTGCAGCCTACCTTTATTCATTATCTTAGCTTCTTTTAATACATTGCTTAAAGCATCTGGTGTATGAGCAAAATCTATAAATACTTTTGATTTATTTGCCTTTATACCTGCTAATTCCATCCTTCCTGGCACACTTGGTGCTCTTAATGATAAAGCTGAAATTGAGTTAAATTCATAGCCCAATTTAAAAACTATACTTGCAGCGAGTAAAAAATTTTTAATTTGAAATGTTGGCAAATTATTAAATTCAAATACATATTTTTTAAGATCATATTTTAATTCCATTTTTACTTTATCGTTTAATCGAAATATTTCTTTAATTTGAAAATCAGATTTTTTGTATCCAAATGTTTTAAATTTAATTTTTCTTGATTTCAGCTTCCTGCTAATAGAAAGATAATTTTTAGTGTCATTCACAATAATATTAATTCCATTTGATTTTTGATTTTGAGCAAATAGTTTTAATTTTGCATCTATATAATTATTTATATTCTTATGGTAATCTAAATGATCATGGGAGACATTTGTTAATGCTAATACATCATAGCTTAATCCATGTAATCTGTATTGGTCTAAGGCATGACTAGAAGCTTCCATAGCGACTGCATCATAATTATTTTTAGAAAATTTGTGTAATAATCTTGAAATATCTATTGGATCTGGCGTTGTAAGATTTGATTGTATATCTTTGAATTTACTACCCAGAGTTCCAATTGTTCCACATTTACTGCCCAGTTCTCTTAATATAAATTCAATAAAGAATACTACGGATGTCTTGCCATTAGTTCCAGTGATTGCAATTTTTTTATTAATATTACTGTAATAAAAACTATATGCTGCAGACGCATATTCCTTTCTTACATTGCTAACCAATATTATTGGTACACTTGTCTTAATTTTACTTTTAGTTGAAGTGATAATAGCTGAGGGTTTTTTTTTTAATACTTCTTTAATATATTGATTACCATCAATATTTGACCCTTTGATTGCAAAAAATAAGAAATTTTTTTTTACTTGCCGACTATCACTTGTAATGCCTTCAACAGAAATTTTTTTTGCCTGTATCCTTGATAGAAGGTTTAATGTCATTATTGCAACGAAGTATTAATAAGTAAGTTATTGTTATTCAAATTATACTTATTGTTTATGGCTAAAATAGGACCAACACGATCGATAATTTGCTTAGAAATCTTGGCAGTGTTATATCCTGCATATGTCCAGTAAAAATCTTCTTCAACACCTCTTGGCCTATCAATTACTGTCAATAATATATATTGAGGCTCATGAATAGGGAATACTGCTATAAATGAAGTTAACTTATGATCTTTATTGTAAATTCCATTTTTCATAGTCCTAGCAGTTCCTGTTTTACCACCAACTATTAATCTATTCTTACTTTCCTTAAAAGCTTCTTTTGCAGATCCCTCTAATACTACCTGTTTAAATAAAAATTTCATTTTATCGCTTGTTTCTTTTGAGAAAATTTGGTCTAAATTATTTTTATAATTTTTATTATCTTTTTCAAGAGTGGGGTGAACTAAATATCCACCATTTAAAACTGCGGCCGTTGCAATTGTTAGATGTAAAGGTGAGATAGATAAGCCATATCCATATGAAATTGAGTCAGTGCTAACAGCTAACCAAGGATCTGGCTGCATAGGTGTGGCTAGCTCTGGTAAATTTAGATTAACCTTACTAAAGAGTCCCAACCTATCTAAATAGATTTGCTGAAGATTTGTACCTATATCTCTTACCATTTGAATTGTTCCCACATTTGAAGAATGAACAAAGATATCTTTTACAGAACATTCTTTTTGGTTACATGGTGGGTGAACATCTGTAACTCGATTTTTACCAACTTTTATTCTCTTTGGTACTAGGTATTTTGTGCTGAGATTGAATATATTTTCCTCTAATCCAATTGCGGTAGTAAATGTTTTCATTACAGAGCCAAATTCATAAATACCAAGTGTATTTTTATTAAAATATTTTCCTTGGCTTTTCATATCTTCTACAGGTTGATTGGGGTTAAAGTCAGGAAGTGAAACAATTGAAATAATTTCCCCAGTATTTATATCCATTAAAATTCCTGATGCTCCAAGTGCCTTAAACTTTCTTATGCCTTTTAACAATTCATCTCTAACAACATATTGAATTTGAATATCTATTGATGAAATAAATTGTTTATTATCTTTATTTAATTTTTCATTTAACGATTTTTCAATACCTGCTATCCCAATATTATCTATATCAACATCTCCAATTATATGACTAACTAACTCATTATGTGGATATTTTCTTAGATACGATGGCATTATTTCAATTCCTGCATCAACTGTATCATAGACTTTCTGTAAATATTGATTTGATATATTTCTTTTAATCCAAAAACTTGATTTGTTATTTGCTCTTTGAGTTAAAATATCCTCATTCAATTCGGGAAAGATATATTTAATTTTTTTAATAAAAACATCTTTATTGTCTATTTTTCCTGGTATAGCTCTAACGCTTCCAAGCCTAAGGTTTGCAGTTAAAGGAACGTTATTTCTATCTAATATATTGCCCCTCGCTTCAGTATAGCTTCTGTTTATGTCCAATATTTCAGTTGGATTAAATAAATTTACTTCAACAATTCTAATGGCAACTGCTAGAAATATCGCTGTAAAAAATAATGATGCTAAAATTAATCTATTATTAATTTTAGTCAAAAATATATTTTTTTTACTTACATTTTTTTCTGAATAAAATTTATCTTCATCGTATCGATGGGTAAA
>Ga0209383_1000652_pt1 | contig 23644 bp, 40 predicted proteins | sample CoawatmetaG02DNA_FD_187510 | JGI IMG/M metagenome (GOLD analysis project Ga0209383, IMG submission 187510) | Marine microbial communities from the West Antarctic Peninsula - Coastal water metaG029-DNA (SPAdes) (version 2) | ecosystem: Environmental > Aquatic > Marine > Coastal ... | reverse complement strand
TACTGTTGAAAGTGAATTTTGTAATAGTTCATTTTTTAAATCACTTATAGTTCCTTTTAACTTTCAGAAACAATCAGAGCAAGTAAACTTTAAATACGGAAAGATTGAAAAGTCTGATACTTATGTTGACTTAACATTATTTTCAGAAGGTACGGGAGATTCTAATACAGTTGCACACATTGGTTTTGGTGAAAATCCTATAAAAAGAGGTACGGACGATGCGGGTCGTCTAGTTGACAACCTTAACGTAGTAGCAAGATACCCTTTTAATGGTGGCACGATTATTGATGATGCAAACATACCTAATTCAGATACAACAGGTAACGTACAGAAGGGAACTAGTGGAAACGGTAATTTACAGGGAAGCTCTTTAATAGTAAAATCAAACGCAGGTAATCACACAATAGACTTTAATGTAAATCTTAGGCTTCACGGAGAAGCAGGTACTCTTAAAAAGATTCGTTATAGAGTTTTTGCAGAAGTTTGGAGGTTTGATAACAACTTTGATGATGATATAACTAACTTTTACGGTGCTGTTCAAGCAACCGAAGCGGGAACTAATACAAACCCAAACATAGAAAGAGTTTGGAGAAGTGAAAATTTTGATTTTTTAGAAAACTCAGACTACGACAAGATACAAAACTTTGCAGATAGTATTAGCGTAACAGGAGATTCAGAAGATAAATATATATTTACTGTTTCTGTTGACGTTATTAGTTTTATAAACAATGTTGGTAGCTCTAATATTAATTTTGGTTGGGCAGGAGGAGAACTTGAAATATCAGGTAATACAGAAATAGAAACAGGAGAAGAATTAACAGATTTACAATTCTTTTTACCAAGAGGAAAGCAATCAGATTTCATATCGGGAGTTGCTCAAATGTTTAATCTTCAGTTTGAAACAGATGTTGCTTCAAAAACCGTGAAGGTTGAGCCTTACGATTATTTTTATAAAGACTTTTCTTCTGCTGTTAATTGGACGGACAAAATAGATTACTCAAGGTCAATTCAAGATGAATTTATATACGACATAAAGTCTGAGCTTAAGTTTCAATATAAGGATGCTTCGGGAGATGGATTTTTAGAGAGATATAATAAAAAAAATGATACTGATTGGGGTGCTTACAGAGAGCTAGATAGTCAAGGTGTATTTTCAGACGGAGAGTATAAGGTAGAAAACAAGTATTTTTCTCCTACTTTTAATTGGTATGAATCAGATTATATAGATAGAGATAATTCTCACGAATTACAAAGACGACCATTTATTCCTATTTATCACTCAGAAATAAGCAACTTAGATGCACCTGCAAACGTAGAAAGAGCTGATAAAGATTTTAATATAGGTGCTAGGGTTTTAATAACACTTCCTATTTCGCAAGGAAATAGACAATATTTAAGTTCTCAGTCAGGAAAGGCAACAGGATATTCTAGGAGTTCTCTTAATGAAATTGTACCTTCAGATATATTTCAGAAAGATTTTACTAGAGCAAACTTCTTTCATTTAGATAATGCTAGAAATGATGCTGACGAATCTGATACTTTTGGAAATTTTATGAAGCTAAGTATTGGAACTTACAACGGAAACAATGTGGAAATAGACCCTAACTTATCTTTTAATAATATTTTATTTGACAACGTAAATTCAGACACATCTGATTATGATATGAAAGGATTATATTTTCATTTTTATTCTAAGATGGTTGAGCAACTAAAGCAAAAGCCAAGAATAAAGAATGTTTATTTAAGATTAGATAAAACAGATATTGCGGTTTTAGACTTTCAAAAACTTGTTTATTTAGACGGTCTTTATTATAGGATAAATAAGATAATTGACTTTAAGCCACACTTAAAAGAATCAACAAAGGTAGAGTTGGTAGAGTATTTTGATTTAGGTGTTAGTGATAACGCAGGACAAGTTATGAACATAAAAGATAGATTAAACTTATAATGGGAAAGATATATAGCGTACAAGAGAACAAGTTGTTATCTAACAAGGTTTATTGCACTATTAATGGTGTTAAAACTCCTGTTGTTTATAGATACTCAGAAAACAATTATTCTAGTGGAGAAGAATACTCTTATTTAAATGACTTATATGTTACAAGCGAAAAAAGAATTGCATCTCAAATTGGCTCAAAGCAAAGTTTAAATTTAAGAAAGAAATTCTCGGAATTAGTAACAACAACTACAACAACTGCACAGGGAACTACTACTACTACTGCAACAACAAATATACTTCCTGTTTGTGTTTTTGATTTCTTTGCAAAGGTTTATGATACTAGCGGTGGCATAACAGAATGGAAAAGTTCTTTTGGAACATCAATACTAAGTCAAACAACGTCAGGAAACAGACCATCTTTAGGTATTGATGCTAAAGGTGTAAACAAATTTGCTCCTATATACTTTAATACAGACCAATCTGACTTTATGTCTTTAGATTCTGCTATTACAGTAACAGGAGATTTTACAATGTTCTTTTATATAGAGCCAATAGGAAATCCTGTAAACAAACACTTTAGATTGTTAGGAAAAAGCGATGACAATAATATGTTCTTATCAATAGGAGAACGTTCATTAAAGTCTTATGTAATAAGTTTTGATGGTTCTACATCTAGCGAATTAAATGCTAATGGGGAATATTGGTCGCCTAGCAGCAAAAGACTACTTATAACTATACAAAGAAGCGGAACTACATTATATGTAAGAGAAAATGGAACGCAAATAGCTAGCGGTGTTGTTTCTGCAAATAACTTTGTATTCGACCAAGTAGGAAAATTAGGAAATAATACAGACTTTTTCTTTAATGGCTCTATATATCACTTATCTGTTTTTGATGGGTATTTAAACACTAACCTAGAAACTATTGAAAGTTCAATAATAAAATCTATTGATAAAGCTAAAGGTATATAATGAAGAACCTACAAAAAGTATTTAAAGAAATAGGAAGGAAACTAGTTTTTGAGTTTAAAAGCGAGCTAGAGCAACAAGGACATAGGGCTTCTAAGTCAGGTAGTATAATAGATGGAATAACATTTAAAAGCTCTATAATGGGCTTAGATGTGTTTACAGATAAAGATTATATTCACGCACTTAACGAAGGTCAGAAATCACATTCTCCTAAACTGCAAAACATTTTAGATTGGATAGAAAATAGAAAAGATACAATTCCATATTCTAGTGAGCAAGAGAAACACGAAATAGCTTATGCTATTATAATGCGAATAAAGCTAGAGGGTACTCCTACTAAGCGTGCTTTTAAATACACCGATAACGGAAGAAGAACAGGATTTATTGAGCAAGTTATAAATACAAACAGAACACAAATTACAAAAGATATTCAGGCTGCTGTCGGAAAGGATATAAATATATTATTTACTAAACTACCAAAAGAAATATAATGGCAAAGAACACCACTATACATAGAATACAGATTGAAGGAACTAGCGACTTAATTAAATTAAGAAAAGAGTTAAACGGTTATCAACAAGCCTTAAACAAGGTAAAGAAAGAAACAAAAGATGGTATGACTAGCGGACAAGCTAAGAAGTATCAAGAACTTTCTAGCTCTATAAAGTCTACTCGTAAGGAGTTAAATCAAACTGAGAAGTCTTTAAAGGGAATGAATACCTCTACTAAGTCGGGTATTGGTTTTATAGGTAAGATGGCAGGTGCTTTTACTGTTGCAACTTTAGCTGCGGGTGCTTTTCAAAAAATTTCAAGGGCGGTAAGTCAAGCTATTATAGGAGGTGTTGAAACTTTTAAAAAGTATGAATTTGCTATGTCTAAGGTAAAGGCAATTTCAGGTGCTACTGAAGCTGAATTTAAGGCATTAGATGCTTCAGCACAAGAACTAGGTCGTACAACATTCTTTACCGCAGAACAAGTGGCAAACCTGCAAATAAATTTTTCCAAGCTAGGTTTCACAGCAAAAGAAACTCTTAACGCACAAGAAGCTGCTCTTAATACTGCTACCGCAACAGGAGAAGATTTAGCAAGAACAGCAACGGTAATTGGTTCTACACTTAGGGGGTTTGGTCTTGATGCTAGTGAAGCAGGTAGAGTTTCAGATGTTATGGCTGCATCTTTTACGAGTTCGGCATTAACTCTTGAAAAGTTCCAAACAGCAATGACAAAGATTGCACCTATTGCAAAGCTAATAGGATTCTCTTTAGAAAAAACAACTTCTGTTTTAGGTATTCTTACAGATGCAGGTATTGAAGCATCTATTGCAGGTACATCACTTCGTAATATATTTCTAAAAATGTCAAATCCTGCTTCTGATTTATCTAAAGCACTTGGTAGAACGGTTGGTTCAAGCGAAGAATTAGTAGAAGCATTAGAAGATTTGAATAAAAGAGGTGTAGATGCGGAAAGCATACAAGGTTTAGTTAATGATAGACAGGTTGCTGCTTTTGGAATTATGTTGAATAATGTAGAAGCAATCAAAAGACAAACAGAAGCGTATGAAAATAGTTCGGGTGCAGCAAAAGATATGGCTGACATTGTTGGAGATAATCTTGAAGGTGCAATGCTTAGGTTTAAGTCTGCAATGCAAGGATTGGCTATTGTTTTAACAGAAAAAATTGCACCTGCTATTACTGCGGTAGTAGAAGGTTTTACCGACTTTATTTCTTTTATTACACTAGCAGCAGACACTAAACTTAGCGAGGAATTAGAAAATGATAGAATTGCTTTAATTGGTTACGAAGCAAGATTGAGTGATGCAAATTTAAGTCAAGCTAATAGAGTAAAAATAATAAAAGAGTTAAAATCACAATATCCTGATTATTTAAAAAACATAGATGCAGAAAAAGTAAGTAATGACAAATTAAAAAAATCATTACAAGGAGTTAATGATATGCTTGTTAATAAGATACTCTTACAAGAAGAAGACGAAAAGATACTAGAAGCGGCTCAAGATGAAGCTGATGCTATACGTACAAAAAGAGCTAAAGCAAAAGATTTAGAAGCAGATATTGCAAGGCTATCAGACAAACACAATTTATCTTTAAAAGAAGGTCTTAGCCTTCAAGAACAAGCTGAAGACTTAGGAGAAAGAATAAAACAAAAAAGACGAGATGATAATATAGGAGGTAGAGATGAAGAAGTAGAATTTATGCTTGTGAATATGCGACAACTAAATAATGCTGAACAAGAAATGCTTGAGTTGGCAACTGAAACTAGTTTGCTTGGAGAACAAAAATTAGCACTAATGAAGGAGTTAGGAATTGAGTTAGACAAGCAGGATGATAGCACAACCACAACCATTACTCCAAAGGGAGGAAAACCTGTTGGAGGCGAATCATTTATTATTCCCAAACCCGATACTGTTTTTAACAGAATGAAAGAGTTAGAGCAAATAATTGCAGATGGAACAACGGATTTAAGACAACAATATATTGATGGAGAGATTTCTACTGAAGCAGAATTGCAACAAGCTATATTGGATTTAAAACTAGATACCTATAATAAGGAATTAAATTTAGTAAATCAAATGTCTACTGTTTATTTTCAAGCATCAGCAAAGTATATAGATTTAAAAGCAAAGGAAAAAGCAGCAGACGAAGCGACTGCAATGGCAAAGAAAAAACAATCTGATGCGGAAAAAGCAACTCTAAAGAAGAAAGAAGAACAGGAATTACAAAATATACAGAATACTATTTTACAAGCTGAAACAGCACAGGAAGCAATATCATCTCTTTTAAGTCAGAAAGTAAATGAAATATTACTTGAAGCTATGGCTAGTTTATTTAAAGATAAAACACTTCCTTTTCTTGCTAAAGTTGGTATAGCTGTTGGAATGAAAAGTTTGATAACACCATTAATAAGTAACCTAATGGGAAGCGTAGGTGGAGGTAAGTTTGCTAACGGTGGACTTACAAACGGAGGAATGTTTAAAGGTGCTTCACACGCTAACGGTGGTGTTAAGTTTGCAGTAGGCGGTAGAGTACACGAAGCAGAAGGTGGAGAAGCTATCATCAACAAACGTTCTACTGCAATGTTTAAACCAATGCTATCCGCTATGAATCAAGCAGGGGGTGGTACTAAATTTGCTAATGGTGGCTTTTTATCAACGGGAGAGAAGTTTGCAATGGGTGGAGAAGTAGTTGACGTACAACAAATGATTAGTGGTGCAGGTGGTTCTACACAAGTAGTAATGGTAGAGAGTGATGTAACTCAAACTCAAGGTAGAGTTAGCAATATTGAAAGTCAGGCTACTTTTTAGTATATTTGCATTATGGCTATTAGACAAAACAAAGAAGAAGTAGTTTTAGAGTTTATTGATAATATATACAATGAGGTTAGGGCTAAGTTTTCAGAAGATGCAGGAATAAAAAATGTTTTATATCATTTGATAGAAAGCGGACTTATTGACCCTAAGCAACTAAGAGATTATATGGTTATATCAGACTACAAGAAGATTATAGAGAAAAATGCAGGTCATAAGACCTATACCTTTATGGACTTATCTATTAAGTATGATATTTCTGATAGAACAGCTCAAACAATAGTTTATCGAGGGAAAGATAAGTTTAAGAGTGATAACAACATAAGATAAGGGTTTTACAACTTTTTTCGCAAAGTCTATAATAACTATATATATATTTGCAACTATGAACAAATGGTACTCAATAGAAAACAAAGCAGATGGTAACCCTGTCGAAATCTCAATATACGATGAGATTGGCGATTACGGAACTTCTGCTAAGGACTTTATAGAAGAAGTAAAGAATGTAAGCGAGAGAGATATTACTCTAAGAATCAACTCTGTTGGTGGTAGTGTATTTGATGGTCTTGCTATTTATAATACTTTACGTTCTCATAGGGGTTATGTAAACATTAAGATTGAAGGCTTGGCAGCATCAATTTCTACCGTTATTGCAATGGCAGGAGATAATATTGAAATGTCTGAGAACGGATTTTTTATGATACACAACCCATTTGGACAGTCAGCAGGGGAAGCAGTAGATATGCGTAAGACTGCTGATTTACTTGACAAAATAAAAAGTGAAATTATCGAAATATATCAAAAAAAGACTGACTTAACTTATGATGAGTTGTCTATTATGATGGATAAAGAAACTTGGTTATCAAGTCAAGAAGCTATTAAATTTGGATTTGTTAATAATATGACAGAACCAATGAAGATAGCGGCTACATTTGACCTATCTAAATTTACTAATGTAAATGAAAAAGAGGTAAATGATAAATTAAGTTTAATTAATAATAAAACAAAAATGACTGAAGAATTAAAAACTTGGTTCAATAGTGTTAAAGAAGAAATCTTAAACGCTGTTAAGGGAGAAGAAGTTTCATCTCCTGCTGAAAAAGTTTCAATTTCTATTTTAGACAATGAAGTTATCGTTAACAAGTTTGAAGAACTTGAAGAAAACGCTATATCTTTAAAAGAAGAAAAAGAAGAATTAGCAGGTCTTGTTGGAGAAAAAGAAGGTACTATTACTGACTTAACTAACAAGGTTGCTGAATTGGAATCTAATTTAGCAAAATTAGAAGCTACGGAAACAAGTGTAGAATCTGAATCTGACCCTGCAATCAACGAAAGTGATGTTGTAGTAAATGCTTGGGATTCTTTCGCTAAATCAATTTTAAAATAATTTAATAAAAAAAAACAATGGCTAACGAATTATTAGTAACAAGTTTACCTACTATTGAACAATACGATGTAAACAGAGCAGTAATCCAACCTATCTTTTTAGGTCAGGACTATATGCAATATATGGAAGTATTACCTAATATTAAAGGTACTACTGTAATTGACAAGTTCAATCAACTTGGAAAAATTACAAAAGCATTTACAGATGGAGCTTTCGCAGGAGAGACTATTTCTGACAGAGGTGCTACAATTACAATTACTCCTAGTAGAGTTGAAGCTCAAATTGAGTTTAGAGCAGATGAGCTTTTCAACAAAATAAAAGGTCAATTAATGCGTAATGGATTTGAGTTTGATAATATCGAAGGTAGTGTTGTAAAAGACATTATGTTAGAATTAATCGGACAAGGATTAAAAGCTGACTTTAACACTCAGATTTGGTTATCTGACGTTGCTGAAGCTGATGCTCACTACGGTATTTACGATGGTATCTTCCAAGCTGCTAAAGATGCAAGTGCAACTGCACTTACAAGAACTTATGCAGGTCTTTCGACACAAGCTGACAACGTAGCTTTAGTTTCGGGTAATGGTGTAAAAATCTTAAAAGGATTGTACGATAGTGCTGCTCCTGAATTACTAGAAGCAGGAAATCACGTTTTCTTCGTATCAGGAGATATCGCTGATGATTATATGGCTACTACTTTAGAAGCTTCAGCTTATGCTGCTGCGGGTTATGGTGCTTTAGTAAATGGTGTTCCTCAATTAACATTTAGAGGTATTCCTATTGTTGTTCGTAGAGATTGGGATGTATCAATCGCTGCTGATGTAGCAGAAATAAATGGATGTAGCCACGCTACTGAAACTCACAGAGCTATGTTAACTTCAAAAGATGCTTTTGTTATAGGTACTGACTTTGACACAAACTCAATTGAGCAATGGTATTCACAAGACAATAAAGCTTACAGATTTAGAGTAGCTTATATGGTAGGTGTAGCATTAAAAGATGGTAAGTTATGTACTTACTATACTCCTGATGCAATATCATAATTAATACAAACTAGGAGGGATGAAATACTCCCTCTTATTTTTTTAACTTTTAAATAATAATAAAATGGCAATAGAAAATTTAATCTTAGCTGCTACTGACTTCGAAAAAAGAGGTGGTCTAAGACATATAGGTCTCTGTGCAACATCAAATCTAACACCTACGTTTGCTGATGGAACAGATGCTCACTCAGTAGCTTTAGTTGATGGTTCAGCCTTAGCTTTGTTTGATTTAAAGCAAGGAACAGGGTCTTTAACTACAAGTGGTTCAAAAGAAAATGGTGTTATGATGTTTGAGCATACTCTTTCATTCTACATTCCTAACTGCACAACTGCACACTTTAGTAACTTACAGAGTTTACTACAAGAACAGATTGCTGCTGTTGTGGTTGACCATAATGACCAAGCGTTTGTAATAGGTATCTCTGCTGCTTTTCAGCACGATACAGGTTCAGGTGCTTTTAACCAACAGATGTACGCTACAATGACAGGTCTTGAAGGTGGTACAGGTACTGCTTTAGGAGATGAAAACGGTGTTACTGTTACTATTACTTGTTCTTCAGGAGAGCTTCCTAGAACTGTATCAAGTACAGTAACTGTTGACATAGCAGGAACAATGGCATTATCTTAATAATTAATTAAATCGGGTACGCATCGTGCATTTTGCACTTTGCACCCTTTTTATTATATTTGTACTATGTATATATCAAAAAACAAAGAGGGCAAAACTATCTTTAATGAAGGTATTGTTGTTATGTGGGCAGATGCTACACAAGAAGACCTAAAAACAATTTATGATTTGGGTTATACTAATTTTGTAACAAAAGAAGGAAATGCAGAATCGAAAAAATCAAATACAAAAGAACAAAAAGCAAAAAACGAAACCTCAAATAAAGAGTAATTTTGGTGCTAAGTACGCTTTTGTTAATCTTTCTACTCCGCAAGTTTCTAGTGAAGTAAAAGATTTAGATAGGTTAAGAGAAGATTGGATGCCATTTGGTAAAGACAATCAGTTTCCACAGTATTTAGCAGAGCTAAAAAGACAATCGTCAACGCATCGTTCTGTTCTTGCACAGAAAACAACTTTCACAACAGGTGGAGGTTTTTCTACATCAAATGAGCAACTAAATGACTTTATTAAAAGCGTTAACGCAAATGGAGAGAGTTTAAAGGATTGTTTTAAGAAATTAGCGGATGACTACTATACTTATGGTAATGCTTTCTTAGAAGGTGTTGTTTACGATGGTGGTATAAACTTCTATCACAAAGACGCATCTACTGCAAGATTGTCTAAAAGTAAAAAGCACGTTTATTTTAACCCTGATTGGGCTAACTACAAACGTAATAAAGAAAAAACACAAAGAATACCTCTTTATCCTGTTATATCTCAAAGCAGATTTATAATACATTATAAGGATTACGAAAGTACATTTAGCTTTTACGGACTTCCTGATTATGTAGCTGCTTTAGAACACATAGCAATAGATTTTGAAATAGGTAAATATAATCACACAGCATTTAAGAATGGATTTAGTCCTTCCGCTATTGTTACCGTTAATGGAGATTTTGGCGAAGCAGAAGCAGAAAAATTTGTGGAAACTGCAAAAGAAACTCTTACGGGTAGCGGGAACAACTCTAAAATACTTTTCTTAGTAAAGAACGGAGATGATGCAAATAGCACAGATGTTCAGATTATAAATAAAAAAGAAGATGGAGATTTCTTAGATTTACAGAAACTAACAGACCAAAATATAATTACAGCTCATAGATGGCAACCTGCTTTGAGTGGTATAGTTTCATCGGGTAAGATGAATAATACAGGTAGTGAGATTAGAATTGCTTATGATTTAGCAATGAGTACGGTTATTAGAGATACAACAAATATTTTACTAGACCCTATTAAAAGAATAATAAACGAAGAACTTGGTATTGATACAGATGATTTGTCTGTTGTTTATGAACCACCTATATCATTCTTAGCTGATATTGACCCTAAGCAAGTTCTTACTATTAACGAACAAAGAGCAATGCTTAATAAAGATTTGCCTGAGATTGAAGATGGAGAGTTATTAATTTCAGACAGACAGACAATAAGAGTGGAACGAAGTAACACAGACGACTAATATGGCAAACGTAAGACAGTATAACAATTTTGTAACAGCATCTGAAGTAATAGCAAACGCTTTTACTAATCAAGCTACTGACACAGCACTAATATCTGATAGTATTTTAGATATTGCTGAACTTGCACACATTAAACCTGAGCTTGGATTAGATTTTTACGAGGAATTAAAAACTCAAAATCATACGGGAGGAACGCTATCTACTCACAATCAGATACTTGTTACACATTTCTTAAAACCTGCTTTGTATTGGTTTGTAAGATTTGAGGTTATGAATGAAATTCAATACAATACTACCTCAGCAGGTTTAGTTGTTAATGTATCTGAATTTAGTAATCCTGCAAATGTTGAGCAATTTAATCAAATGAAAAGCGATACATTTAGAAAAGCAAAGGTTTTTCTTGATGATATGATTGCTTACATTACGCATAATGACCAAGTGGGTCAGTTTTCTTTGTACGGTACAGATGGAGATAGCTCTATGCCTGACACAGATATAGCAAGCAAGTTAAACGGAATAATTTTTTACTAATGGATTTAATAAAGTTTTATTTAAAACATATATTTAACGGTACTGTAAGGAAAAATAATAGCTGTCCTGACGGATATGAGCATCAAATGCCTGATGGTAATTGGATGTGTGGCAAGGAACACCCTAAGCCTTACAATTTTACTCAGGAAGAAATAGATGAAACATTTAAGGAGTATAAAGCTTCTGTAAATATGAGCTACTCTGAGCTAAATAGATGGTCTGAAACTGAGTGTAGTAAAAAGGCTAGTATAGGAAGAACAGCAATAAATAGAAATCTAACATTACTTTCAAAAAAGAAAGCTGATTGGACTTCTGCTAACGCAACCGAAGCTAGAAAAGCTATTGCATATATAGCTAGAGCAAGAAAACAAGAACAAGGCAAAAATGTGAGTAAAGACTGCCCTTACTCAAAAAATTATATTGCTTTAAAGAATTGGGCATACGACAGAAACAAATAAAATAAAATAAAAAAAAATGGCATTTGACTTTTTAGACGACAATGAATCATTAATGAGAATGGTTGGAAATACTCCTTCAGGAGATGTGCAGGTTTTAACGGGAACAAACGCACACACAGGCAAAAGTTTTTATTGCATACATTTTCCTGTTGCAAGTGTTGTAGCTGCTTTAACAGCTTCAGATTGCACGGGAGAAGATGCTTTGCATACGACATTACCTGCGGGAACAACATTATTTATAGGAACAGTAACAGCTATTACATTAACAAGTGGTGTAGTAATTGGATATACAAAATAATTAGATATGGCAAGTACAGTAACAGCACAGAATTTAGAAGTATCAATAACTGAATCTATTACGTTAGCAGGTACTAACTATAATCAAACAAAAACTTTAGTAATACCTAGTATTAAAGAGGTTTACAAAAGAGTAGTTCGTTGTATAGATGATACAGACTGCACGATAGCAACATTTCAAACAGCTACAAACACAGCAGACAATGCTATTGACCTAGAGAATGTAAGATATATAAGGGTAACAAACCTAGACGACACAAACCCTATGAATATCTCTTTACAGATAGCAGGAGCTGAAGGGGGTACTGCGAATATGTCTGCGACACACCTTATCGGTGCAGGTCAAAGTCTTGTTCTTTATACGGTTCACGATGGATTAGCTGTTAGCGATGCTAATGCAACTATTGTAACAGCATTAACTGATTTAGAAAGCATTTTAGTTGACCCATTATCGGAAAACATAGATGTAGAAATTTTTGTAGCAAGTATATAATATGGCAAGTAACGAACATAGTGCATTAGATAATACTCAGCTTCACGTTCCTAAAGACTTTAGTTCGGCTTCTGCCAATACAGTTTTGACAAAGAACGGTAGCAATGCTTTAACTTGGGCTGACGACAATTCTAGACGTATGCAACACATTAGAGTTGCAGGGTTTTTTAGTAAAAGTTCAACAGCAGAACACGCACCTACTTTTGCAGGTGGTTCAACTCACGTTTACGACACAGTAGTTACTGATTCTACTGCCGATGCACAAGATGCTGTTGCACAAGCACAGCTTTATGCTACTAGAGCAGGTTATATAAATGCTTTTGCAGGTGTTATAGCTTGTACTTCAGGAAAAACTATAAATCTAAAAGTTTATAAAGGTACTCCTGCTGATGCAAGTGCTGCTGCTATTAATTTAACTCAATTAGGTGCTACCGCTACCGAAACAGGTGGTGGTAATACAAATGTAGATTTATTTGCAGCAGGGTCTATGGGTTCTTCGGCTTCTTTTTCTGCGGGAGATGTTATAATAGTAACTATCTCAGCAGGAAATACAGATGCAACAGTAGCAAGGTTTAACGGAACATTAGAAATAGTATATACAGACTAAGATATGTTAGGATTAGGATTAGGATTATCAACGGGAAACAAAAATACAAGTATAAAAGATATGCTTGGTTTAAAATTGTTTTTAGAACAACAAAATATTACTATTCCTGATATTGATAGTGATGGAGATACTGATATTAAATGGCTAGATACAAGCGGTAATAATAATCACGCAACACAAAGCACAGATGCTAGGCAGCCTACGGTAAGTGGAAATACACTTGAGTTTGATGGTGCTGCAAATGGAACTAACTCTGACAGATTAGATTTAACTGCTTTGATTACTCTTACTACTTTTACTATATTTATGATTTTGGATTTAGAAAATTCAAATCCTACTACTGAAGCTGTTATAGGAAAAAGTGGAGATGCAGCAAACAGTATTAGAATTAATCAAGGAGGTACTGATAACAGAGTTGTTTTAAAATCAAAAGGTGGAGATGGCGGTACTGTAAGTCTTGATGCAACAGGTCTAACGGAAAACATACCAACTGCAAAGTTTTTATTTGGAATTACTAGAGGTTCTGATGCTACAACAAACAATGTTGAAATTTACAGTAACTTAACAAAAATAACAGGCACACCAAATAATAGCAACAGCACATCTACTTTACTTATAAATAGTTTAGGATTTATTTCTACATCTTTAGAAACAGAAGGTTTTATAAACGAGGTTGTTGTATTTGATAGAGAGCTTGATGCTGCTGAATTAACTTCAGTACAACAAGATATAATGAAAAGACACGGATTGTAATGGCATCGACAGCACAAGAAATAGCGTTAATGAAACAGAAGATGGATTCAATGAAAGAGAAACTAGGGGGGATGGATGACAAGTTGGATAACTTAACTAAAAAGTTGCTTGACCCTGATGTTGGAGTTGTTTCTAGAGTAAATCAAAATACACACGCTAGAAAAATGATTAGCAGAGCTATGTGGTCTTTATACCTTATTGTTATTACTGCATTAGCAAGTTTATTTTTTGGAAGATAAATAATGCAAAAAGATTTTACATTAAGTATTGGTAATATTATTTGGGTAATAGGTATTATATTCACTATGGGTATTGCGTATAGTCAAATAGGTCAATTATCAGAAGATATAAAAGTTCTTGAACAAAGACTTGAGAAAAAAATAAAGGTTATTAATGAATGTGAAGACAGCATTAATGAATTAAAAATAGAATTGACAAAATTAAATTCTTGCAAAAATTTAAAAAAATAAAATTTAAAAAATTAAAAATGAATTGTAATTGCGAAAAAAATTTACAAGAATGTAATTGCGAAAAAGCTGCTGAAACTGCTGAAACTGCTGAGTCTGCTGTAATTAACGGTTTTGATGCGTTGTTAAACGTATTAGAAGAAGAAGAAGATTGTGAGAATTGCGAGAGCTAATGGAATTAGTTGTATTAAGATATAATTTACATAATGATAGCACTAACGGAATGTTATTGCAAAAGACTACAAAAGGGTATGACTTTCTTTGTTATACGCTAGAAGACGAGTATAGGATAAGTAAGGTAAAAGGAGAAACAATGATACCTTACGGATGCTACGAAATTAAATTAAGAAAAGAAGGTGGATTTCATAAAAAATATAGTGAAAGATTTTCTAATATACACGATGGTATGTTACATATCGTTGACGTTCCTAACTTTGAGCATATTCTCATACATTGCGGAAATACTGACGAACATACTTCGGGATGCTTACTCGTGGGCGACAACCAAGAAAACAACGGATTAATTTCTAATGGTTTTATAGGTAAGTCTTCACAGGCATACAAAAGAATTTACCCTCCAATTTTAGATGCTTTGCAAAAAGAAGAAAAAGTGTTTATAGAATATATACATATACATATAGACAATTTTACCAATAATTAATTAACCCTTGCCAAAGGGTTCACGAAGGGTTATTTATACCCTACATAATAAAGCTAAAGATAAAGCTAAGGTTATAGTTAAAGATAAAGTTAAAGTTAAAGATATGAGTATTTTAGGAAAGATTTTTAGTAGTGGTGCAAAAGAGTTAGTAGAATCTGTTGGCGGTATAGTCGATGAACTACACACATCAAAAGAAGAAAAAGCAGAACTTAAACATAAGTTTGAGGAAATGATAATGTCTTACGAGTCTAAGATGCAACAAGAGGTAACTAAGCGTTGGGAAGCAGATATGCAAGGTAATTGGCTTACAAAGTCTATAAGACCTCTTACACTAGCTTTCTTAATGATTGTATTAACTACATTTACTTTAGTTGACTTTGGATATGTAGATATGGATATTAAAGATTCTTGGATTGACCTATGGCAAATTTTAAGTATTACTTGTTTTGGTGCATACTTCGGAGGTCGTTCTTACGAAAAAATTAAAAAATAGATTGTATTTATAGATATTTTGATTATATTTGTAATTGATAATTTTAATTTCTGACCCTCTCAAGGTCAGATTCATTTTGGGGAAAATGTTGGAATGGGGTGTTTGATTACACCTCATTTTTTTTTATAGTGTTTTTTTACTATATTTGCAATATGAAACAATTTAGACCAAGACTTACTGAATCTGAATACGAAGCAATACAAAAGATGCGACAAGAGGAAACTCGTAACGTATTGATTGTAGGAGACTTACACGCACCTTTTATCAAAGGACAATGTAATGATGGGGAATCTTACCTAGAGCATTGCATTGATGTTTACAATAAAAATAATTGTAATGATGTAATATTTATAGGGGATTTGGTTGACTCGCATTTTAGCTCGTTTCACGAAACACATCCTGACGGATTTGGTGCGGGAGAAGAATTAGATAGAGCAATAAATCAGTTAAAGTCTTGGCACGAAGCGTTCCCAAACGCTAGAGTATGTATTGGTAATCACGATGCTATTATATCTAGGAAAGCAGTATCTATGGGAATCTCTCAAAGATGGCTTAAAGACCTTAATGTAGCACTAGAAGTTCCTACTTGGGAATTTGCAGATAGCTTTGAACAAGATGGTGTAATCTATACACACGGAACAGGAAGTAGCGGTGCAAGAGGTGGTCATAACAGAATGGTTAATTGGGGTAAGTCAGTAGTACAAGGTCATATACACACGGAATGTTGTATTTCTTGGCATTGCACAAAAACTGCTAGACACTTTGCTATGCAAGTAGGGTGTGGTGTAACGGACTCAAATCAATACGCTATGGCATACGCTAAAAACTTTACTAAGCGTTCTGTAATCGCTTGTGGTGTTGTCTTAAACAACGGAACTCTACCAATCACATATCCAATGGACTTAGGTAAAAAATAATTTACCCTAGTAAAACAAACTTTCTTTAATCTTTTCTTAATTTATATTAGGTTTATTAAAAAATTGATGTAAATTTGCATCAGTTATTAACAAATACCCAAACATTATTATGGAAAATATTAAAGTTCAAAATGTAAAACTAGGAGATGTGTTACACTCTTTAGATAGAAAAATAGATTTATTGACAATTCTTTTAAGTGATGACGAAAAGTCAGAGGTTATTTTTATAAACGAAAATAATAACAATATGAAAGAATATACTCAAGGTAGAGTGTCAGCTCGTAAGTCAGATTTAGAAGTATTAATAGATTTAAGAACCACTTTAAGTAACCTCAAATAAAATTATTATGTCAGAAACTAGAAAAGAAACACTAAGAAGATTGTTTACTGCAAACAATTTAGTAGCAGAAGATGTTTACAAGCATCAACATTACACAATCATTACAAGGGCGGGCATCGACAAAATCCAAGCTAACTCAAGCATTAACATTAATTATGATGTAGTAGAATGTAGTCCTAACTTTTGTGTGGTAAAAGCTACTGCAACATCTACTGATGGAAAGAAAACGATACAAACATTTGGCTCGGCTCTTAAAGGTCAAGGGTTTAAAGATGGAAACTGCAATACTTGGTATGTTATGGAGATGTCAGAGAAAAGAGCAATGAGTAGAGCAGTTCTAAAATTAGCGGGATTCTATGAGTTAGGAATATTCGGAGAAGACGAATCAGAAGACTTTAAGAAAAGTTAATGTCTGATTGGATAGACGATGTAATTGAAAACGAACCTATCAGTAATTCACAGATATCAATTATTGAAGGTTTACTTACAAGTGTTCCATACGAACCTGAAGAACTAATAGATATAGAAAATGGTATGTTACATCTTAGTTACATAGAAGCAAGTAAATTAATTTACAAGCTACAAGAAGACCACATACCAAAAGACCCAAGAGAACAATTTAAAAAAATATTTAGATATGGCAATTAAAAAACACGCAATGACTAGAACAGGTGCAATAGTTTGCATCACTAGAGAACAAATTAGAAAAATAAAAGATGATGGTTTTAATAATAAAGAAAAAGCATCTACGGGAATAAACTCATCTTTTATAGATAAATACAAGAGTGTACCTGATAAACAAATACAAGATTTGTATAAGCAAGAGTTTAATATAGAATTAGTAATAGTATAAAAATATAAATATGAAAAAGGCAAGTAGTAAATTTGAAGCACTTATGAGAGAATTAGGTGTAAGTAAAAAAGAGTTTAGTGAAATTACAGGAGTTAAAGGTGTTACTATCACTAAGTATTTAGCTAATCCTAGTATGTTAAGGCTAAAGCATATAGAATGTTTAGCACAACAACCAAAGATTAATGAATCTCACAACATTAGTTCTTTGATAGAAACCATACAAAATGATAAATAAAGATATAACATATCAAAAATATCAAGCATTAAGAAATGCGGTTTGCACCACCTTTAATATTAATTTGAAAGAATTAGAAAGCACATCAAGAAAAGCAAATATTGTAGCAGGAAAGAGAATGTTTTTTTATTTTCTTCGCAAACATTATTTCTTACCTTATATGAAAATAGCAGATGTGTTTGATATGAACCACGCAACTATAATACATCATTGCAGAACGATGAAAGGATATTTAGAGTACGACAAGGAAACTATGATTAACTACATTAGGGTAAGAGATTTAGTCTTTGAGCAGAATAGTTTTGTTACCTTAAAAGACGAACTTGTTATACTAGAAGAAGAAGCGTTGATTATTAACGATAGAATTGAACGAATTAAAACTGAAATTAATTATTTAACTGAATTAGAAAATGGAAATTAAAGGAACATTAGAAGCAATTTTTGAAACAAAAGAGTTCAAAAGTGGATTTAAAAAAAGAGAGTTTGTGGTAAACACAGGGGGAGATTATCCTCAATCAGTAAAGATGGAAGTTGTAAAAGACAACATTGATAAGCTAGATGTACTGCCTATCGGTAGCGATGTAGAGTGTAAAATTGACATTAGAGGTCGTTTGTATGAAGGAAATTACTATAACAACATACTTGCTTGGGCAATAGATGGTAGCGGTGCTAAATCATCTAAGAAAGCAGAAGTAAAAGAAGAATCTGACTTACCCTTTTAAGGTAAGGATGTTAATAAAACTATTTGATTGTCAAGTAGATAGTTAAAAAAAAGAGGGTAGATAGCTTATTAGATGAGAACGCTGCCCTCAATTTTTTTGTTAAAAAACATATTATATTATTATAAATAAATTATCAAATGAATTACAATAGCACAATTAAAGGTTATACAAAATTAAAAAAGTTTAAAACTAAACTAAAAAGAAATTTAGCAAAATTATTGTTTTGGTACGGATGGGAAGTAAAAAACATAGCAAAGATTTTTGGTTTAAGTAAAACAAGAATATATCAATATTTAAAAAAATGAAATTTGAAACCCCAAAAGATTTTGCTAGACAAGAGAGAGCAGCTAAAACCTTTTGCAACGAATATGCTTATTGTTATTCTAGTCAAGGAGATTTTAGTTCGGTAGACTATGAAATGAAAAATCAAAACTTTGATAGAATATGTGGATTTGAAGTAAAAGGCTGCCCGAATCAAACTATTGATAGCCACGATTATTGTATAGTTTCTATGAAAAAGATTGTTGATTGTCAAGAAGAACAAATTAAGTACGGAAAGCCTGTTGTTATTTCTTGGGCATTTGATGATGGCATACTATATGAAAGAATAGACAATCTATTGGGTACTTTTAAGAAAGGAGGAAGAAAACCACGCAAAGGTTCTGTTCACGACCAAGAGATGATGGTTTATATTGAAAGAAATAAATTAAAATTAATTTGGTATTAATAAAATTAATATTACCTTTGCGTATAATTTAACCCCAAAATAATATTACAATGGCAAAAAGAATGACAGATACGGACAAGTGGAAGAAACGCTTTGTTCGTGAACTAAGCCCTCAACACAAGCTATTATGGTTCTACATATTAGATGACTGCAATCACGCAGGAATTTGGGAAGTAGATATTGAAGTAGCATCAATAAGAGTTGGAGAAAATTTAATTTACGATATGTTACCTCAATCTTTCTTAGATAAAATAGTAATTTTTGACGATGGAGATAAATGGTTTATACCTGACTTTATCGAGTATCAATATGGAGAGTTAAACCAAAATTCAAACGTACATAAATCTGTTTTAAACTTACTTAATAAATATAATCTTGAAGGGTATCTGAAGGGTTCACAAAGGGTAGAAAGTACCCTTAAAGATAAAGATACAGATATAGTTATAGTTAAAGACAAGGTTAAGGCTAAAAGGTTTACTAAGCCAACTATTGAAGACATAAAAGAATACTGCATAGAAAGAAATAACTTTGTTGATGCAGAGAAATTCTTTGATTACTATTCTTCTAATGGTTGGAAAGTAGGAAAGAATCCAATGAAAGATTGGAAGGCATCAGTCAGGACTTGGGAGAAGAACTCAACTTCAGAGCAATCAAAAGGTAAAGTACAACAATCACTAGACACTTGGCAAGAAGCTAGACAAATGATAAACAATGGATAGAGAAACTCAAATAGATATTCATTTGTTATTAGCACTTTTTAGATGTTTTAATGAACAATTATATCTTATAAAAGATAAACACAAAACTTTGTTAAAGTTAAAGTTTAATAGACTTATTAAAGTATCAAGAGCATACGAAAACGAGATATTAAAGCTAAACAATGGAACGGATGATTTAGACACTATATACGATGAGTTAATGGAGTTAATTTTAGTAATAAAAGAAAATGTAAATGCAAAGAAATAATCCAAAATATATACAAAATAGAATTGACAATTCTACTAATAAAATAGTAAAGCAAATGTGGTTAAACGCATTAAAGAATCTAACAAATCCTAGAAAAAGTAATGTTACTTGGGATTTATATTTTCTTACAACAGGCTATATAATAGATACTAAGTTAGATAAAAGAACTTTAGCCATAAGAAAGAATAAATAATGGATAAGAGCAAACAAATTTGGAGTAGATATAATAAGGATTTAGATAATCTTAATGTAGATTGTGTTGATTTGTTAAGCAAGTGTTATATTATGCTAGGACAGAGACCTGACGCACAACAAGTAGTTATGATGAGTAAGATGCTTGTAGATGACCTTAGTAGGTTCTATGGCTCTATGGATATTAAAGAAGTGGCTTTTGCATTTGAGCAAGGCATAAGACATTCTGAAAGTGGTGGCTTTGTAAATGTAAGGAGTTGGAACATTTGGCTTAAAGAATACAAAGCTAAGTCTCAACTGCAAAGACAACAAAGATTAGTTACTGACTTTCAGAAAAGCCAACAACAACAGAATTTAATATCTGAAACAATTAATAAAGCAAAAAGATTAAAATGATAAATATGAATGAAATTTACATAGCACTTTCACTAGTAGGTGCAACAATTACTTTCTTCCTTCTTCATCACGAACATAGAAAAGATGTTAGATACAAAAAACAAAAAGAATGGTTGAACAAGAAATAATTATTATTGTTATAACATTTGTTTTCGCTATTTTATATCTTATATTTGCACAAAATAGAAAGGATGGCAGAGAAAAGTGGTAATACAGAAGAAAGAGTACAGATAGCGATAGTTAACTACATAAAGCTACAATATCCTAATACTTTATTTACCGCTACTATGGGTGGTCAGTTTCAAAAACATTTCTCTCAAAGGCTAAAAGCTAAGAGAACAGGATATTTGAAAGGGGTATCGGATTTGTTAATCTTTGAGCCAAACGAAAATCACAAAGGATTGTTTATAGAGCTTAAAAAAGATAAGAAATGCTACGCATCCAAAGAGCAGAAAGAGTTTATTACAAAGGCTTTGGATAGGGGTTACTATGGTGTTGTGGCAAAAGGATTTGAAAATTGCAAAGAAATTATTGATAAATATTTTAAAAACGAATTGTGATGCAAAAGAGTAAACACTTTTACGATTACACTAGAAACTGCTCTTGTCGTGGTGCTTGTCTATGTAGAAAGATAGAAGAACAAAAAGAAGACATTTCTGTTCCTAGTTATTACATAGGAAACAATGGCTATGAAGCAAGGAAAGTTATATCGGGCTTTGATTTATCGTACAATGTTGGAACTGCTACGACATACCTCTTGCGTTGTGGAAAGAAAACAGAACAAGGTATGACTGACAAGGATAAACACATTGAGGATATAGAAAAGGCTATGAACCATTTAAGATTTGAACTAGAAAAACTAAAAGATGAAAGATAAAATTATTAAAATGTCTATTATTGAAGTATTGTTAGAGGAATATAAAGAAATGTTAGATAGAAAGGATTACTCTTTTGTTAGTAAAGACACTCTACTTAATGAGATAGCAAGGTTAGATAAGTTAATAAAATATTCTGATGATTTTTTAGAATCAGAAGATGTTAAACAAATAGAATCAAAAGAAGATGAGCATTAATATTTACGATAGAAAAGATATGCGTGGAGGTGGATATGCCAAACGTAAGTTTACACTTGAAGAAGCGGAAGCTATACGACAAGAGTATAGGTTGGGCGGCATAAGTCAGAACGAATTGGCTAGAAAATATAGCGTTAGTCAGCCCATTATCAATATGTTATTGAAAGGAAAGACATATAATAAATAATTTTCCTCTCTAGTAACTGAAAGTTTCTTTGCTTTTAACTAAAAAAGTTTTTGTTTATTTAAAATATAGTTGTATGTTTGTCAAAGCAAAACAATTAATAACAACTAAAACACAAGACAATGAGTAGAAGTTACGACCAATGGAAATTAGAAGCACCCGAATACAATGATGATGTTACATCTTGTTGTGGTAGTCAGGAAGAAAGCACAATGATAGACGATGAAGTAGTGTCAGTATGTATAGAGTGTAGCGGTGCTTATCCTGATATTATAGAGCAATTTGAATACGATGAAAGGATGCAGGAAAGATACTCTGATACAGGGGAACACTAGGGGATATAGGGGGTGCTAGGGGGTATGTAGTACAACACTAACTACACCCTTCACCCAAACTTAATCAATCAATATAATTCATCAGATGAACAAAACAATAACGCAAGACAAAGCAAAGAACCTAATGCACAAACTAAAGTGCAGCAATACTATGTTCTTTATGGAGTACGAGAGAAAACAGAGAGAAAGAAAGCACATACTCTGCAAGTTCGGTTTAAAGGAAGACAAGGCGTTATTAAAGGATAACTATCAACCAAGCCTATATGATAGCTTAGAAGTCTTTAATATAAGCCTACAAGCGTTTGTGAGCCTAAGTTTCAAAGACGTAATATACTTGAGATACAATGAGATAAGATATTTTGTGTTGCCAAATTAATTTTTTGTTGTGAATTTTTTTGGAAATTTTTTGTAAATTTTGTTTGTGAATTGGAGTAGATTAATTTCTACTCCTTTTTTTTTGCCCTGAAACTGCCTGAAACTGCCTTGAAACTGCCCTGAAACTGCCATTAGTCTGCCTAAAGGTGTGTATGCACTTGCATCAGGTTGTTCATAACTTTGTTAATAACCTTGTTAATAACTTTAGTCCTCTTTTATTGTGAGATTAAAAAAATTTATTATTTGCGTGTGCGTTCTTATATACTTAGCCAATAAATAAATAAATAAAAAAAGATTAAATTTATTTGGATAGTATTAAAAAAGTTGTATATTTGTACCAACAAAACAATCAAACTATTAATTTAATTTATACAAATATGAAGTATTACACGAACCCGAAACACCAAGAGCGACCAACTGAAAAAGTAAATTTACAAGATGTTATTTTGCTATTGTCTTTTACTTTTATTTTCGTTTTACCATTCATTAACGCATTAATTAAAACAAATTTTTAATATTATTTTATTATGAGAGAAACAACAAACAACAACAGCGGCGGCGGATATATTGACAACCTAAGCCGAGCGAAAGCGAAAGCGATAAAAACCCCATTAAAATTTTATACTATCTTTAATTCATGCGTAAATAAAGCGGAATCGATAGAACAACTAAACGAATTTTTATTAACACATAACCCCCCCCAAGATGAAAAAGTTAAATAAACACGAATTGCAAAAAGTATCTAAAAATTTAGATTTCTTTTTTAACCTCGCAACCAATAAAGAAATT
>Ga0209383_1000650_pt1 | contig 23793 bp, 27 predicted proteins | sample CoawatmetaG02DNA_FD_187510 | JGI IMG/M metagenome (GOLD analysis project Ga0209383, IMG submission 187510) | Marine microbial communities from the West Antarctic Peninsula - Coastal water metaG029-DNA (SPAdes) (version 2) | ecosystem: Environmental > Aquatic > Marine > Coastal ... | reverse complement strand
ATAAGATTATAAATGCCTTTGAATACATAGATTGGGAAGATTCTAACAATTGGCATCATGGAAATCCTAATAGAATGAACATGGATACATGGTATAAAAACATTCAACAATTAGGTAATACTTATGGAGTATATCCAAGTATAGCAGAACAGAGAAAGAGTTTAAGTGATTTAATTAATATTGATTTGTATTATGATATATCCAAAAAATATAATAAATTTCTAAAAGAAAATCAACAATGGTAACAACTAAATTAACAGGGGGGTTAGGTAATTATCTATTTCAAATCGCAGCTGCCTCTACATTAGCTTATAAAAATAATGATACGGCTACATTTGATTTCATCAATGCTGGGCAAGGTCACACTAATATCAACTTATACAAAGATACCATATTAAGAAATATAAATACTGAAATCCCGACACCAGAATATTTATATACAGAGGCTAGGGATTTCACCTATAATGAAATATTATATAAAGAAAATTTAATACTTGATGGGTATTTCCAATCTGAAAAATATTTAAATAGAGAGCATATATTAAAGTTATATGAAATTGATGATATAAGTAAAAAATACATAGATGATAAGTATGGTGGTATACTTCATAATAGGGTATCAATCCACATAAGACGTGGTGATTATTTAGATAGGCAACACAGACACCCAGTACAAACTATGGGATATTATAAGTCAGCTATGGAACATTTCCCAAGTTATAAATTTGTTATATTTAGTAATGATATAACGTGGTGTAAAGAAAACTTCATTGGTGATAATTTTATGTTTATTGATGGTGAGGAGGATTACATTGATTTGTATTTAATGTCAATGTGTGAGCATAATATTATAGCAAATTCATCATTTAGCTGGTGGGGTGCTTATTTAAACACGAATGAAACTAAAAAAATAATAGCACCTGATAATTGGTTTGGTACAGACGGATCTTTAAAAATTAAAAATATATACGGTAACGGATGGGTGATAATTTAACAAAAATAAAAATAGTAGACAATGCATTTAAACATTGCCAATACCACGGACAACCACTCCCAAGAGTAGATACATCCAAATATATGGAATGGGATTGGAATGTAGGTAACAATGAAGAACTAGTATTTTATACAGATAATAACATAAGACACCCACATCAAGGACATAAAACCCGCATTGCGTGGTTAATTGAACCAAGATGTAAACAACCACATAATTACAACTGGATACAGCAAAATGACCATTTATATGATTATGTATTAACACATGATAAGCAATTGTTGTATTTGGGTGATAAGTATATATTTTATCCACATTGTGGTAATTGGATTGAACATGAGAATCGAAAAACTACACACGCCAAAACAAAATTAGTATCTATGATTACTTCTGCAAAGCGTAACGTAGCTGATCATAATAAACGACATGAGCTTATAAAACGACATAGTGATGTTATCGATGTAATGGGTAGGGGTTATGTCCCAATTGAACCAATCAGTAAAGGGTTAATTGATTATATGTTTCATATTGCTATGGAGAATCAAAGGGGTGATTACTACTTCACCGAAAAGATAATTAACCCATTGATGACTGGTACAATTCCAATTTATTATGGAATGTCTACTATTGGTGATTATTTTGATACTAGGGGAATGATAATATTTAATGATATAAGTGAAATAACTGATATATTAGGAACTTTAAGTAATGAGTTGTATATTAGTATGAAACCATACATAGATAAGAACTTCAAATTAGCACACCAATACACATTATCAGAAGATTGGATGATTGAAAATGGTGTATTTAATAGAATTGGCATAGTTACATAATAATAATAACATAAATATTTGCAATACCCAACAATAAGTTGTATATTTACAGAACAATAATATAAAATAATATGAAAAAGTATATTATAACAACTGGTTGTAGTTTTACTAATTTTAGAACTACATGGTCTGATTATCTTAGTGAGTATTATAACACTAATAAAAACACAGAAGTCATAACTATTGCCGCAAAGGGTAATTCAAATGATATAATTTTAAGAGGAATAATTACTTATGTAGATAAATTACTTAAAGAGGGTAATGAAATCGAATGTGTATTAATTCAACTTACCACTATGGAACGCAAATTTATGATTAATAAGGGTTACTGGGAAATGTCCCCACCTGCTCAAAATTTCCTAAAATCTTCTTGGAGTTCTTGGTTTATGCCTGTAAATGAGGGGTTTAAAAATAATATAGACTTTTGGAAAACTTACTGGACAGATATCCATTCAGATGAATTGCATTTTTTTGAATTATTAGAAAAAATCTTTATGGTTCAGTTATATCTAAAATCAAAAAATATTAAATATAAAATGTTCTCTGGGTGGGATGTATTTACCGATTCCACAGCGGGGGACATATTTAGTAAAACTACCCCCTATGAAAATTATAATAATCCGTTATTAAAGGATAAATTTAACCATTGTGAGGCTAATCCTGGTAATTCACAAGGTAGAGCGACATCCCCATTTGGAATCCCTCAATTATGGGATTTAATTGACTGGGATAATTGGTGGTTTTTTTCAAACGATAAAATAAAATATGGCGGGATAACTGAATGGTCTCAGTACAATATGGATAGGTTGGATTGGTATCAAGACGACTGTCATCCATCATTCAAATCACATAAACGATTTATGGAAGATGTAATTTTAAATTTAATTAATAAAGGGTAACAATGAAGTGGATAAAAAATATAATTAAGAAAATTAAAGACAGTATTGCTTTAAAGAAAAAGCTGAAAAATATAATTAAAAAAGACCCGTTTATATACAAATAAGATTATGAGAATACTAGGAATAAATTGCTTAAATCATGACGCTGCAGTAAGTGTCATAGAAGATGGGAAAATTATTTTTGCTGCTCACGCAGAACGGTACAGTCGTAAAAAAAATGATATGTGCCTTAATGATGAAATAATGAGAGACGCTTTAAGTTATGGGGAACCTGATAAAGTAGCGTTTTATGAACGGCCAATAATTAAAAAAACTAGACAATTATATGCAGGTCAATATGGTGAAGTATTTAATACAAAGAATTTACCAAGTAATTATTTAAAACCGTGGTTAAATAACCATAAAATTAATTATATAGATCATCACCTAAGTCATGCGGCTGCAGGTTATTATACATCACCTTACCAAGAAGCCGCCATATTAGTAATCGATGGTATTGGTGAATGGGATGTGTTAACTATATGGCATGGGATTGGTAACGATATTAAAAAAATATATAGCATTAAATACCCCCATTCATTAGGATTATTTTATTCAGCTGCAACTGAAAATATAGGTTTAAAACCTTGCGAAGAAGAATATATTTTAATGGGTATGTCAGGTTGGGGTAAAGATAAACATTGGACCCAGTTAAAAGATGATTTTTTTGACTCTAAAAAACTATTAAAATTAAAGTTTAATTTACATAAAGGTATGGGTGATTATGGTAAAGATTATAAACAATTTGATATGGCTGCTAGCACACAGACTTTAACTGAACATATTTTAGATCGTATTGTTAAGTATACAAAACAATTATTACCTAATGTTAATAATCTAGTTTATATGGGTGGTTGTGCTTTAAATTGTGTAGCTAATGGAAAGATACTCCCTAAATATTATACAAATCATTGGATAATGCCTAACCCAGGTGATGCTGGTTCATCATTAGGTTCAGCTGCTGCTTTATATGGAAAACATATTAAATGGGAGGGACCATTTTTAGGAACTGAAATAAAAGGAAAATATCCAGTTAAAAAAGCTTTAAAATATTTACTTAAGGGTGATATTATTGGAATAGCAAATGGAAGAGCAGAATTTGGACCTAGAGCATTAGGCAATAGAAGTTTATTAACTGACCCAAGAGGTCCTCATATTAAAGATAAAGTAAATGAAATAAAACGTAGACAAAAATTCAGACCATTTGCTCCTGCTATTATGGAAGAACATGCTCATAAAATATTTAACATGCCTGTAGAAAAAGTACCATATATGCAATATACAGCTACTTGTAAATACCCAGATAAATACCCAGCTATATGTCATGTAGATAATACTAGTAGAGTACAAACTGTATCAAAAAAAGATAATCCTGGATTTTATTCCTTATTAGAAGCTTTCTATAAAGAAACAGGATGTCCTATGCTACTAAATACTAGTCTTAATATTAAAGGGCAGCCTATGGTAGATAATGAATTACACGCCCACCAATTTGAAGAACATTATAATGTGAAAGTTATAACCAGCGATTAGGATTACATACACAAATCAATAAATCAACATAAATATTTGGAATATCCAACAATAAGTTGTATATTTACAGAACAAAAATAAAAAACAACATGAAAGTATTAGTTACAGGCGCCGGAGGATTACTTGGTAACGCTCTACAAAAAGTATTAGGTTCACAACACATATACCACACACGGTCTGATTGTGATTTGTTGAATTATGAAGATACGTATAATTACATAAAAGATAAAGTTGAAAATTATGGGGTGGATACAATTATCCATGCCGCTGCACTAGTTGGTGGTGTAAAGGCTAATATGGAAAACAACGATACATTCTTTAAAGAAAATTACTATATAAGTAATAATGTACTAAAATCATCCTTTGAACTTAATATCAAAAATTTCGTTAATGTACTATCAACTTGTATATTCCCAAATGAAAATATTATATACCCACTAACACCAGAGCAAATAGATAATGGGAAACCACACCCATCTAATTATGGGTACTCATACGCTAAACGACTATCAGGATATGAAACACAAATATTTAGAGAGATTACAGGTGACAATTGGTTCTCTGTAGTTGCAACAAATTTATATGGAGCTCATGATAATTTCAATTTAGAATCATCCCACTTAATACCTGGAATGATACATAGAGCTTATCAATCCAAACAATCAGGAGAACCTTTTGTAATATGGGGAGATGGTACACCATTAAGGCAATTTGTCCTAGCTGATGATTTAGCAGAACTATTAGTATGGTCCATTGATAATTGGAATAATCCTGAACATTGTATGATGGTTAACAGTAAAGAAGTATCAGTATTAGAAATTTCAAAAATAATCCAAAATAAATTTGAAATCCCAGATGATATGATACAATTTGATAAATCTAAGCCTGCGGGGCAATTTAAAAAACCAGCAATTAGTGATGTAACTCACTATTCATTTAAACCATTAGATATTGGTATAAATGAAACTATCGATTGGTTCGTTAATAATTATAATACATTAAGAAAATGAGTATGAATAATCGTATAGAACTTATACAATTGCATTGAGTAAACTAAAAACTAAAAATATAACCTAAGTGAACAGACATCAACCATCCCAACCTAATTTAGCCTTTACAGATGATAATGGTAAACTAATAATCCTCCACAACTCAGGATTCTATAGTTGCTGTTCAATTCGATTACGAAAAATAATTAACTGGTATAATGAATATAAAAAATTACCAATTGTTGATTCATCTAAACAATGGGGAATGTATAAAGATAAAGAAGAAGATATATCTCTTAAATTCTTTACTCCATTAGATATATTAGATAAAGAATATACTACTTATATAGATTTTAGTAAAGATATTATAGAAGATCAGTTTAGTAACTATTCAAAAATCAATTTTAATGATGTTAGTTTTTTTATAAAGAAATACTACACTCCATCAAAGGAAGTAAAAATTATAGAAAAAGAATTAGTTAATAAATATCATATAGATGCTAATAAAACAATTGCCGTTTGTTATAGAGGGACAGATAAAAAAAGAGAAGTAAACATACCATCTTATCAAGAAATGTTTGATAAAATAAAAACTATACAACATAAATATCCAAATCATAAATTACTAGTTCAAAGTGATGAACAAGAATTTATTGATGCCTCTAAAATAGAATTTCCAAATTTAATCCATTTTCAAGAAAGTAGAAAAGTTTCTTCAAATCATAGAGCTGTCCAGTTTTATTTTCCTCAAGGTGAAAAAGTACACCATGCTCAAGTATTTTTAGCAATAATGCAAATACTTAGTAAATGTGATAGAGTTATATTAAATAGTGGTAATGTAGGAATGTGGATATGTTTATTTAGAAATAGCACTAAAGGTGTTTCACAATACTTAAAACCAAAACTGAGTCCTACTAATAAAGATTTATGGGTATGAAAATAGTTATCTTTGGAGGTTCTGGTACCCTAGGAACAGAACTACAACGTATATTTATTAAGAATGAAATTATTACTCCATCTAGTCAAGATGTAGATATATGTAATTATGATGCCGTAAGAAAATGTATAGAAAATACCAAACCAGATATAATAATCAATACAGCAGCTATAATTAACAATGTTGAAATAGAAAAATCCTCTAAACAAGCACTTCATACAAATATTATTGGTTCTGCTAATATTGCGGCACAATGCAACAAGTATAATATACGTTTAGTTTATATCTCAACTGATTATATCTATAGTGGAGATAAAGGATCATATTTAGAATCAGATGATATTAATCCTGTAAATTTATATGCCTGGACTAAATTAGGGGGTGAATGTTCTGTTAAATGTGTTAAAAATCATCTTATTGTACGTACTAGTTTTGGTTCTAGTAAATTTCCATATACTCATGCTTTTACTAATCAATACACCTCAAAAGATTATGTTGATATTATAGCACCCATGATTGCAAAAGCAACTTTATCTTCTAAAATTGGGGTTATTAATATAGGAACAGATAAAAAATCTATGCATGATTATGCAATAAAACGAAATAAAAATGTTCAACCATCTGAGACATTAAGTCGAGACCATTCATTAAATATAAATAAATACTATGAAATTAACTAAATGCCTATGCTGTGGTTCAAATATATCTACCATTTTGGAGTGGGGAGATATGCCCTTAGCAAACAACTATAATATTAAAGAAAAATATCCTTTAAAGTTAAATTCTTGTAATACTTGCTTCCATTTACAATTAGATGAATCAGTAGACCCAGATATATTATTTTCTAATTACCCATACTTCTCTGGAACCTCTCAGGGATGGGTAGACAATTGTGATATATTTGCTGAAACCGCATTACGTTATAACTCAAACGCAAAATCTGTAATGGATATTGCATGTAATGATGGTACACAATTAGATTCATTTTCTAAATTAGGACTTAAAACATATGGAGTTGACCCAGCAAATAATTTATTAGATATATCAACAACAAAAGGACATGATGTAGTATGTGAAATGTTTCCAACATCAGATATTGACAAACGAGAACCTTATGATATATTAATAGCACAGAATGTAGTAGCTCACGTTCCAAACCCCTTAACATTTCTTAAGGGTTGTAAAAAGATTATGCATAATGACTCATATCTATTTATAGCTACATCTCAAGCTAATATGATTACAAATGCAGAATTTGATACTATATATCATGAACATATTAGTTACTTTAACACTACATCAATGAAACGATTAGTTGAAAGAGCTGGATTATCACTTGTAGATGTATTTACTAATAAAATGCATGGTACATCATATATCTTTGTAATAAAAATACAACCAGAAATAAATGCTGTTACTTCTAAGATCAACCAAGAAAGAGAGTTTGGGTTATATAAATCAAGTACATATACAACATGGGTAGATAAGATAACAGAAAAAGCATTTAATACTAAAAAAATTATTGAAGGATACAGGGCAGAAGGATACTATATAGTAGGATGTGGAGCTGCTGCAAAAGGGATAACATTCCTAAATCTAACAAAAACAAAAATGGATATGATAATTGATACTACACCAGCTAAGTGGTATAATGAAGTATGTGGTACAAAAATATATCCTTTTGAGTCCCTACGAAATACTAAAGAAGAGAAAATTTTATTTGTTATTTTAGCCTGGAACTTTGAAAAAGAAATAATCAATAATATCCAAGTAATTAGAATGGATAAAAATGATAAATTTATGACAACTAATTCAAATTAAATTAGGAGAAGTAATAAATATTTGTTATATTATAATATATGGAAAAGAAAAATGTTATATATTGGGTCGGTATTAAAGATCAACGTAATGCTGAAAAATATGGTAATTTTGAATATTTTGAATACTCAAAAAATACATGGAAATCCTTTTGTAAAAAACATAATTGCCACTTTATAGAATTTGATACTCCTATTGAATCAGACTTATTAAAATTTAGACCTAATTGGCAGAAAGCAATATTCATATTTGATGAATTAGAGCGTAAGGGTATTAAATATGATCAAATATGTTTGGTAGACTCAACATTAATGGCAATGCCTCAATGTCCTAATTTTTTTGAATTAACCAACCACAAATTTACTGGTTGGTGTGATACAGATAATATGAGATGGATATATGATAGTATTCAAGGATATAAATCATTTTTTAATAACTATAATTTTAATCAAGATAATTACATCAACTCAGGCTTCATCATTTTTAATGAGTCTCATAAATCATTCTTCACCTCCTTTAAAGAATTATACTATAACAATGTAGATACCTTTGTAGATTTACAAGATAACATAGTAAAAAAAGGAACAGAACAAACTCCCTTTAATTATTGGTTACAAATAAAAAAAATAGATGTTAATAGAACCTTACCTATAGCTTTTAAATTAACCCATATGCATAGAAAAGAATTATTCCATCATAATTGGCAGATGGATGATACTGAGTTTGAGGATAAAACACCCTTTTTTATAAAATATGGTTATATTGCTATATTTAATGGTATTCCTAAAAATCAACGTCCTGCTATTATGAAACAAACCTATGATATTATAAAAGACCAATTATGATCAAATCTCCCCCAATTAATAAAAATATAGTCTTTATGGTAGCTATACCTAAAAATGGTCATCTCCCCCCAGAATATGAATTTAGCATAAAATCATGGAAACATTTTTGTAAAAAACATAATGCTGAACTATTCATTATGGATGAACCTGTATTAGACCCCATCCATATGAGTGTAATACTCCAACGTTATTTTTTATTTGAGATGTTAGAAGCCAATAACATAGAATATGATAATGTATTAATGGTAGATGCTGACACTATAGCCCATCCAGATTGCCCTAATATGTTTGAATTGACTAATGGGAAATATACATTAATCCATGATGATGGTTCATATGATTGGATATTAAGAGGTATGGAACATTATCAGCGATTACTATTCAAAGAAGAATGGTTTCCTTTTTGGGAATATGGGAACAGTGGGTTACAAATTGTAAACAAAAAGCACAAACCATTTTTTGAGGAAATGAGAAAATTATACTTTGACAACTCTGAATTAATAAATAATACAAAGGATGCATATGGTATTGGTGCTGACCAAACCATATTAAATTTTATGTTACATAAACATAATATAGAACGTACAATGTTACATTATAAATTTAATATGACTTGCATGCCAAAAAAAGAAATTATAGGAGAAGATATGCTTCATACTAAAATGGGTTATGTAATGCATTTTAATGGGTTACCTAATAAAGAGCAGACTGTACCTTATTGGATGGAAAAAACATATAAATATCTTTATGATTAAGATAGGTCAGATAGGAAAAGGAAATTTTGGTGATAAAATTTTATCAAAAATCAAATTAATACCTAATACCACCCTTAATTGGGTATGTGGATCTCAAGATAGATGGTGGGAACAAGAATCAGTTGATTGGGTTATAATTGCTTCCCCTAATGAATTTCATTATGAACAATCAAAATACTTTTTAGAAAATAATATTAATGTTTTCTGCGAAAAACCAGGTACCTTATGTTCTGATTCATTAAAAGAACTTATTGAATTATCTAAAAAAAATGATGTTTATTTTTATATAGATGATGTTTTAATATATGAAAATATAAAACCTACCAATCATTTTATATATAAAAAATGGGGAGGTCCTTCAACAAACATAATAGATAGAATGGCCTACCATCACTTCTATTTGATGTTTGACCCATCTCTATCAACTAATATATCTTTAGAAATAAAAATAATTAAAAATGATAATAGCCATAAGTTATTTGAGTTAGATTTTGATGGTAAAAAATATTTATTTGAGTATGACTTTAATTGGTTTAAACCAAAAATTCATAACATAGAACCTCAATATAATGGAGATGCATTAGAAAAAATGTTAAAATGTGTATTATTTGGAAAAGTTGATTTTAGTTTAAATAACCAAAGAAGCTTATTTGCTACATTTATAAGTGAATTTGTAAAAAAGAATATATATGGTAAATGTGCTGTAATAGGAGCTGGAATATATGGAATAACAGCAGCCATAAAACTAAAAACAATCGGGTTTGAAGTTGATATATATGAATCAGAAGATGATATAATGAAAGCAGCCTCAGGAATAAATCAATATAGAATACATAGAGGATATCATTACCCCCGTAGTTTAGATACAATTAAATCTTGTAAAAATAATGAACAATCTTTTATAAAATACTACAATCAATCTATTATTAATGGAGATATAGAACATTTTTATGCTATAGCTAAGGAAGATAGTTTGATAACTCCTAAACAATATTTAAAATCCCTAGATAAAGCAGGTTTAGAATGGGATATTGTAGACACTTTACCTAATTGTGATCTTACTTTAAAAGTAAATGAAAAATTATATGATCCATCTTCCCTTAAAAAAATATGTCTTAATAGAATAAAAGGAAATGGAATTAATCTAATTTTAAATAAAAGAATAAATATTAAATCCAATCTAGAAAAATATAAATATAAGGTATATTCAACCTATGCCTCTCTTAATGAATTAACAGACAAAAAACAAGATTATCAATTTGAGTTATGTGAAAAACCTCTATTTAAACTTCCTAAAAATTATAAAAATAAAAGTATAGTAATTATGGATGGTCCTTTTATGTGTTTTGATCCTTTAGCTGATACTGAATTTCATTTAGGGGGTAATGTGGTACATGCTATTCATGTTAGAAATGTTGGTAAAAAACCTGAAATACCTAGAGTTTATAAAGAATATTTAAATAAGGGATTAATAAAGAATCCTAAATATACCAATGTTAATAGATTTATTGAATCATCTAAAAAATTCTTTCCTGATATAGAACAAGCTAAATATATAGGCTCAATGTATACTATAAGAACAGTCTTACCAAATAAAGACAAAACTGATGAAAGGCCAACAATTGTAACCCAACATAATAATACTTTTGTATTATTTAGTGGGAAAGTTGGTAATTGTGTAGAGGCCTCTAATAAAATAATAAGATTAATAAAAAATGAAGTTAACTAAAAAGTACGTAATTGGGACACATGTTATGTTCTATGAAATTGAAATCTATAAAGAATTTATAGATGGTATATGCAATATGATCCAAACTATTGATAATAAGGAAAATGTCCATATTAATCTTTGCTTAAATATGCAAGAAAATTTAGAACAAATTGATAGTGGTAAATCTAATTATATAATTAATTGTTTTAAAGATGGATTGGAAAAACTAAATAGAAAAGGTATTAATAATCTAAAATCATATATTAAAACAATAGAGGATGATATATATTTCCATACAGACTATAGACGTAATTTAAATTATAACTATTGTAAAAAAGTTGATTATGTAATATGGGGAGAGACAGATAGCTTAATCCCAAGAGAAGGATTAGGAGCAATTGATGCTTTATCCCAATATACTGACTCAGTAGAAGATTATAAATATATTATGTCATTCGCTGATAGAAAAATGTGGGATGAAAGTTGGAACCCAACAGTCCACCCTAAATATCTTAACCATACATTTGTAGATGATAAAGATGGACATTTAAATCCTAATCAAGCAAAATCTAAAATGTCTATTGAAGAAATGAATGACATTAATGATGAAATTAAAGATTTTGATTTTATCCAGATACCCTATACTAAAATAGATGGTTCTTTTTTAGTTATATCATCTGAGTTAATCAAAAGTGGAGTTAATATACCCTTAGCAATGTTATATAATGATGATGAAGGACTAGATATAAGTTATAACCAACTCCATAAAGGAAATGTGAAACAATATATTTGTAAAAATTTATTAAAAGTGCATGCTAGACGTCACCCTAATAAACGAATGTATGTGAAGGGTGAAAATAATGAATTTTCATTTAATGATTCAAAAGGAAGCCCATTCCAAATATTTAAAGAACTTTCACAAGCTAATATTCAAATACTTCATAGTGGAAAAGGAAAGTTTCATGAGTATGGGGATTTAAAAAAGAAAATTAGGAGTTTATAAGAATCTTTATTATATTATAGTACATCAAAATAAAAAAATATGAAAACAGCATTAATAACAGGAATTAATGGTATGGATGGATCCCATCTAGCTGAATTGTTAGTTGAAAAAGGGTATAAGGTATATGGATTAGAAAGACGATCATCTGGTAGACATAGAGAAAATCTTTGTAATATAGAACATCAAATCCAATTTATATCAGGTGATTTAACAGATCAAAATTCATTAATAAGAGCCTTAGAAATTTCAAAGCCTGATGAAGTATACAATTTAGCAGCTCAATCTTTTGTAAAAGCTTCATTTGAAATGCCTGAACAAACATCAGATGTAACTGGTATAGGTGTATTACGTATATTAGAAGCAATCCGAGAATATAAAAAACCTATTAAATTCTATCAAGCTTGTTCTAGTGAAATGTTTGGTAAGGTACAAGAAACCCCACAAACTGAAACTACTCCATTTTATCCAAGAAGTCCTTATGGTGTAGCAAAACTATATGGCCATTGGATAACTAAAAATTATAGAGAATCATATAATATGTTTAATGTAAATGGAATTTTATTTAATCATGAATCAGAAAGACGTGGAATTGAATTTGTAACCCGAAAAATTACAGATGGGATAGCAAGAATATATTTAGGTATAGAAGATACTTTATCCTTAGGAAATCTTGATGCTGAACGAGATTGGGGTTATGCCCCAGATTATGTAGAAGCTATGTGGTTAATGTTACAACAAGATAAGCCTGAAGACTATGTAATATCAACAGGTTTAAAGTATTCAATTAGAGATTTTTTAGATATGGCTTTTGAAGTTGTAGGTATTAATAATTGGGAAAAATATATACTTCAAGATAAAAAATATATGAGGCCAGCTGAAGTAGATATGTTAATAGGAGATTCATCTAAAGCTCATAAAGTATTAGGATGGAAACCTAAAACAAGTATTCAAGAAATGGTAAGACGAATGGTTAATAATGATATAAAATTATTAAAAAAACAATATGAGTTATGATAGAAAATTTATTAGAAAACATACCTGATAAAAATCAATGGTTAGCGACAACATCACATAAATTTAAAAAAGATATTTGGGATTTCTGTCAAGATCCTACATTTAAAGAAATGGATGTTATTGAACTAGGTACTAGTAATGGACATAGTACCCATATATTAAGCTATTTATTTAATCAAGTTCATACTGTAAATAATAATGAATCTATATATGCAAAAAAATTCAATAAGGATCTTAATAATATAACCTATTATAATTTTGATTTATATAGATCAGAATGGGAAATTAAAAAAGGAGATGTCTTTTTTATAGATGCTGATCACAGTTATGAAGGAGTATATTATGATATAATTAATAGTCTTAAAGTTAAACCTAATATTTTAGAAAAAAAAATATTAATATTTGATGATTATGGTGTTAGTAAATATGAAAATACTGTTAAAAGAGCAGTTGATCATTTTATTAACAATAAGACTTTAGAACTTTTAGGCTATATAGGCCACTCCCCAGGATATAGTTTTGATGGATCTGTTGAAAGAACATTAACTAATTATGAAGGTATAATATGTCAGGAAATATAAATATTACAATAGCGATAGACGATATCCACCCAGAGTTGGGTTGGGGTATTGAAGATGATGAGTGTATGTATTATTTAGATGAACTTAATAAGGAGTTTGGAGCTAAATTTACACTATTTATACCTTCAAATTATCATAATAAATTTCCATTATCACAATATAAAGATTGGATTGATTGGTTAAAATCAAAAAAATATTTTGAATTAGCAGCTCATGGTCATTATCATATGTGTGAAAGAACAGATATAGGGGAATGTGAATTTTTTGAGTTAGATACTGAAGAAAAAGCACAATCCCGAATTAATCAAATATTGGAAGAATGGGAAGCGGTTAATCATAAACCTAAAGGGTGGAGAAATCCTGGATGGTTAGCACACCCAGAGGCTGTAAAAATATTAGGATCTCAATTTGAATACGCGGCTGTACATTATGAACATAATCACAATCTTAATTGGGATTGTAAAATGATATTTGGTCATGATGGTATCCATGAGACTGATATCTCAACCCATAACGGAAAAATTATGTTTCAATCTCATATAGCTGGTAATTGGAATGATAATGTATGGAATGAATCTAATTATGAACAACTGAGATTATCTTTAAACTATTTAAAACCTCAAGGTATTCAGTTTAACACAATACAAGAAATAATATAATATGAAAAAAGTTTTAATAACAGGTGGGAGCGGAACTGTAGGTACTGCTTTTATAGAAAAATATTATAATAAATATAAATTTTATAATATAAGTAGGAATGAAAATAATATAGCAGAACTAACCCAAAACTACCCAGATGTAGAGAGTCATGTTGGAGATATTCTTGATTTAGAACATCTAATAAGTATATTTGAACAAGTCAACCCCGACATAGTGATCCACTCAGCAGCTTTAAAACATATAAATTTAGCTGAAATCAACCCAACAAGCGCTATAAAGATAAACATCAGAGGGAGTCTTAATGTTATTAAAGCTAGTATAAGAGCTCAAGTTCCTATAACAATAGGAGTAAGTACAGATAAAGCATGTGATCCTGATAGTGTATATGGGTATACAAAAAAGATGATGGAAAAAATGTTTATGGAACATCATAATAATAAAACTAAATTTGTATGTACTAGATTTGCTAATGTAGCTAATAGTAATGGTTCTGTAATTCCTTTTTGGAAAAATTTGGTTAATCAAAATCAATCACTTAAATTAACTGATGTTAAAATGAATAGGTTGATGTTCTCAACAGAGGCCTCAGCTAAATTAATTCATGACGCTTATGAATACTCAGACACTATGAAAGAATCTTTTATACTTTCAAACATAATGAAAAATGTAAATATGTTAGACTTAGCTAGGTCAATGTCTGATAAAGAAGTTGAAGTTGTGGGTTTAAGACCCGGGGAGAAATTAAATGAAACGTTAGTAAGTCAAAAAGAACTTCTATACACAAAAGTAGTTAATAATCTTGTATTTATCTTTAATACCCTCCAACCTAAAGAATTTAATTTGGAAAATGAACATTCATCTTTAACCGCTAAAAAAATGACTAAAGAAGAACTAAAAAAATTGATTAAATGAAAGTAGCATGGTTTACAGAAGGTGGGTGGAGTGGTAAAATCCAAAGAGATTTTGACGGAATGAGAAATGACTCAGCATGGATGTGTATTTTAGATGCTACACATTTCCCAATAAATCAAGTTCCTCAAGTTGAAAAAAAATTTGACTTAGGAATAGTGACTATACCTAAAAAACACATTGATGCCTTATCCCAATATCCGTTAATTGAAAAATTACGAGCTTGTTGTGATAAGATAGCTTATATGCAAGAAGGTCCCCATTGGTATTTTCAAGATTATCCCTTAGACCAACAAATATGGTTTTTCAATATTCTAACTGAAATGGATTTTCTATATGTCCATAATGAATTTGATAAGAAATACTATGAAGGTCTACTGGAGAAAGAATGTAGGTTGATGCCTACACTAATGATCGAAGACCTAATCTCAAACTTACCTCAAGTAGAAAGAAATAATGTGATGATAGGAGGTAACTTTTGTAGTTGGTATGGGGGGTTTGATTCTTATATAGTGGCCCAAAAAGCAGATTGTCCTATTTCGATTCCTAGTATGGGGAGAAAGATAGAAGGGGAAGAACAAATGCCCAACCTAACTCATCTCCCATATATGAAATGGGTAGAATGGATAAAAACTTTAAATGAATTTAAAATAGGAGTACATCTAATGCGCACACACGCAGCAGGCACATTTGCTTTAAATTGTGCTTACTTAGGTATCCCTTGTATTGGTTATGAAGGACTAGACACACAAGAAAAATGCCATCCAGATTTAACTGTTAAATTAGGAGATTTAAAGAAAGCAAAAGAATTAATAAAAGAACTTAAGAACAATACGAAATTTTATTTATCTTGTAGTAATAAAGCTAAAGAAAATTATAACAATTTGTTTAGAGAAAGTGTGTTTATAGAAAAAATTACTCAAACTAAATCATTATAAAAATGTTTGGAGAATAGAAGAATATTTTTTATATTACAATAAACTAATAAACCATTAATAATGATAGAAATAAAAAAAGATAAACTTTATTTAGTAACAGGGGGAAGCGGGTTTTTAGGAACTCCTTTATGTAAAAGAATTATTTCTTATGGAGGTAAAGTTCGTGTGCTAGCTAGGGATGAAGGAAAATTAGTGGATTTAAAACAACAATTCCCTGAAATAGAAATACTAACCGGAGATGTTAGTGATAGTTTTGAGGTAAAACAAGCTATGCATGGGGTTGTTGGGGTATTTCATTTAGCAGCATCAAAACATGTAGGAATTGCAGAAAAACAAGTTAGAGAATGTATAAAAACAAATACAATCGGTTCAATGCATATTCTAGAAGAATCATTAATAACAAATCCAGAATTTGTTTTATCTATAAGCACTGATAAAGCTGCTCAAGTAGCGGGAGTGTATGGTGCCACAAAATTATTAATGGAAAGACTTCATGAACAATTTGAAAGAATAAATCCAAATACAAAATATAGAATAGTAAGATATGGAAATGTATTATATTCAACAGGATCAGTATTATGTAAATGGAAAGATCTTTTATCATTAGGAAAAGAGGTAATAGTTACAGATGGATCTGCTACTAGATTTTTTTGGACTGTAGATCAAGCCTTAGATTTAATTGAAGGTTGTATGAAAAATTCAACAGATACCAAAGCATATTGTCCTGAAATGAAATCTATGAAAATAGATGATTTATTAAAAGCTATGGCTCAAAAATATCTTCCCCAAGACAAAGAATTGCAAATTAAATATATTGGACTTCAACCTGGAGAAAATCTTCATGAAAAAGTGATGGAAGAGGGCCCATACTCAAACGAAGTAGATAATTTTACAGTAGAAGAAATTATAGAGTTAATATGAATATATTAATAATAGGGGGTAATAGATTTGTAGGAAAATTAATAGCTAAAAAATTAATACCCACTCATAATATAACAATTATTAATAGAAAAGGAACAGGTCCTGAAGGATGTACTATCTTAAAAGGAGATAGAAATAATACTTTAGAATTTGTAAATAAATTATCTAATCTTAAATTTGACATTGTAATTGATATGTGTCTCTACAACCCCGAGCAATGTCTTATAATAGACAAACTCTTTTTAGGTAAGATATCTAAGTATATTTTTATGAGTAGTATTGCCAGTAAAATGGATGGATTTGGAGAATATGGGGTGAATAAAAAAAAGTGTGAAGATTTTTTAAAATCCTCTTCAATACCTTATATAATTCTACAACCAACATATATTATAGGAAAAGAAGATCATTCTAATAGAATTAAATATTATGTTGATAGGATATTAAACAACAAGGAAATTAGTATTGATGGAAATGGTAATGAATTAATCAATTTCATTGACTCCTCAGACTTATGTGATATAGTATGTACTTTAGTAAGTTCATCCACATATAATGAAATTAAAAATATTACCTATGAATTGTCTTGTAATACAAACTCTTCACTAAATAATTTAGTTTTAAGACTATCTCAATTTTTTAATAAGGAAACCAAACTAAAAATAGAATATAATTCTCCTAATGATAGTCCTTATATAAATAAAAAATGCTTTGCTGATAACTCTAAAATAAAAGAACAGTTAAATTTTCAATTTACCAATTTTCAAGACACATTAAAAAAAGTTTTTTATGAGTATAAAAGTTAAATATCCTAGAGCTAAACCTTATTTTTCTAGGAAAGACAAAAAGAAAATATTAAAAGATATTTCAGGTATATTAGATTCAGGTATGCTAACACAAGGAGCTTATGTTTCTAAATTTGAATCTAAATTTAAAAAAGAGATAGGGACTGATTATGCTGTAGCTACAAGTTCATGCACCTCGGCTTTAGAGATAGCTATTAGATCTTTAGGAATTGTTAATCAAAAAATATTAGTTACTACTAATACTTGGATGTCCTGTGCTAATGTAATACTAATGACTAACAACACCCCAGTATTTGTTGATATTAATGCTGATACTTTAAATATGGATACTAATGATATCCTAAAAAAATTAGATGGAGCCAAAGCAATACTCTGGGTCCATATGGCTGGATTAATTAATCCTGATTTCTTTAAGATCAAAAAAATATGTGATACTAAGGGTATTAAAATTATTGAAGATTGTGCCCATGCTCATGGAGCTACTCTTTTAGGGAAAAAAGCAGGAAGTTTAGGTGATGTTGGGTGTTTTTCATTCTACCCCACAAAAATAATGGCTACTGGAGAAGGGGGGATGGTAACAACTAATAATAAAGAAATAGCTGACAAAGCTGATATATATAGAAATCATGGAACAACTAGAAATCCTCAAAAGATTTTAGGATTAGATTATGGAGTTACATGCCATTACCCATCCCAAAACTATAGAATGACTGAGATAGCAGGAATATTAGGATTATATCAATTAAACCATCTATCAGAATTCGTTAAAACGAGAAATGAGATAGCCGATCAATATAGAATAAATTTAAAATCTGTTAAAGGAATCAAATTATTACCTTATTATAAAGGACATTCATATTGGAATTTCTATATAGTTTTAGATAAAAAAATCAATAGAGAATCATTTGCCCAAAAATTATTATATGAATATGGAATACAAACAGCAAATGCCTATGATCCCCCTATTCATAAACAAGAAATATTTTCTCCTTATGCTGACGAATCCCCAGTAGCTGATGATATATTAAGTAGGCACATATCATTACCTATGTATGTTACATTAAACAAAAAGGATATTAAATATATAACAAATTCCATTAAAAAAGTATTATGTTAGAGTCACCTATTTTAACCGGACATCAGCCAGAATTTATGCCCTGGTTAGGATATTTATCAAAAGCTCAAATGGGTGATGTCTATTATATGGTAGATAATATCCAATTTCATAAAGAAGTATTCCAAAATAGAAATAAAATTAGAATAAAAAATAAACCTGGATGGCAATGGTTGACTGTTCCTATTAAAAATGCTAGAAAAATTCAACTATGGCATGATGTTAAAATTGATAACTCAAAACCTTGGAAACGTAAACATCTTAATGCTATTAAAATGTCATATAGTAAAACACCTTACTTTACTGAAATATTTCCTGAAATAGAGCAACTATACACTGATTTTGAAGGAGATAAATTAATAGATTTTATTAAAATAATAGTGAAGTATGCCTTTAAAAAATTTGACATCACAACCCCAATAAGATATACATCAGAAATTGAAGGTATTGATGGGAAAAAATCAGATCTAATTATAAGCATGTGTAAATCCTGTAACGCTAAAACATTTATATTTGGTGAAGTGGGTAAAACATATATTGATTGGGAAAAGTTTAAAGACATTAAACCCGTATTCCAGGAATTTACACACCCAAAATACACTCAAACTCATGGAGATTTTGTGTCTAATATGTCTTTTATTGATTTATTATTTAATCATGGGGATGATAGTAAAAAAATATTAACTAAATCAAAATATAATAATGAGTAAAATAAGGAATATAATGGTAGTTGGTGCTCACCCAGATGATGTTGAATTTGGAGTAGGGGGAACAATATCAAAACATATAGCTAAGGGAGATAAAGTTCATATGGTTGTAATGACTAATACTGAATCTGTAAATGGAACTACTGGTAAAGTTATTCGAACTAAATCACAATTGGTAAATGAAATAAAAAATTCAGTACAAATTTTAGGATGTACTACTTATGATTGTTTACCATTTAAAGATTTACATGTTCCTTTTAATTTTGATTCTATTAGTAAATTAGAATCTCTTATAAATAAATATAATATTGATACAATATACACCCATTGGGAAGGAGATGCTAATCAAGACCATATAGCTGCATTTAAAACTACTATGTCAGCTGCAAGATATGTACCTAATGTATATTGTTATGAACAAATCCCAATCCCAAGATTATATTTAAACACTTTTTGTCCTGATTATTATGTGGATATTACTGATACAATAGATAAAAAATTAGGAGCATCTAATGCTCATGTAAGTCAAATTACAAAATATAAATCAACAGGGTTAGATGTAGAAGAAAACTTAAAGATATTAGCTCAATTTAGAGGAGTTCAAGCCCGATGTAAATATGCTGAGGCGTTTAAAATAATAAAAAAAGTATGGTAGTAAAAAATAATGCTGAATTTGGGGTAGAATTAGCTCTAGCAGTTCCTTATGCTTATTGGTTGCATGAACAAGGTCAATTAGATACTGTTATTACTAGTAAAGGAATGAAATCTTTTTATTACTTCTGTGATGATGTTAGAGAAGAATTTACCCATAGAACAATTGATAATGCTCAAGCTGGGTTAAATGATTTGCCTAATAACTGGATACATGGTGATACAAAAGCCGAAACTGTAATGACCAAACCTGGAGTTTTAGATTACTCTCAATGGAAACTACCCCCCTATAAAGATTACTATAATGATAAAAGTTTTACATCACCTACAGTATTTGTTACAAATGTGTTTAACCACCCAGATAATTCAGATGTGAGGCATTACCATCATTTCACAATTCAAAACTTATATGAAATATTTAATGCCTTATCTGAAAAAGGGTATGATGTAATTTATAAAAGAGAAAGAAATGAAAACAAAGAAATAACTTATGATCAAAATGAACGTCCTTCAATTCAAACCCAAAATGACATTTTAGCTGAGGTTGAGGGGTATGGATCCATGACAGATTTTGATTTAGTTAATCATTTTGATAATGTATACCTATTTGAGGATAAAGTAAAAGAGTTATCTCTAAGTTATAATGAATCCCAACTTAAAATATTAGCCAATTGTGATAAATACATATCAGTATGTGGTGGTAATGGAATATTATCTAGCTGTTTTGGGGGCACAACAGTAATATATGTTACACAAGGTAGAGAATTAAGACCTAATTATTTTGGGAAAGAAGGATACTTCCATCAACTATCAAAATCAAAAATATTACCTGTAATTGATTTAGTAAAAGATATTAAAGAACGCGGGTATCATGATGTAAGTAATATTATCAAAATAATAGAAAAAGAATTTTAATTATTAAAGAATCATATTAGTTTGGAATCCCACAATACCTTCATTATATTATATATATGAAAATAAGTTTAATACAACCCGGAAGAAATAATCTTAAGTATCTTAAATGGTCTTATGATTCAATTAAAAAAAATCAAGGTGAGCATGAAGTAGAAATTTGTATCGCAGATGATTTCTCAAATGATGGTACTTGGGATTGGTGTTTAGAAATGATGAGTAAAGATCCATTATTTAAGGCAATAAGAAATGAAGGCCCAACACGTTTAGGTCATACTATTTTATATGATAGATTAGTTAATGAAGTTGCTACAAACGACGCTTGTATGATTTATCACGCAGATATGTATTTATGTCCTTGGGCGTTAGATTCAATTGAAAAACATATGTATTCAATAGCTGCTGATGGTGTATCAACTCGATATATTAAAAATCCTAAAACAATAGTATCACTTACTAGAATTGAACCCCCACTACACCCACCAGGTCCAGAAAAAGTATTATTAGATTGTGGTATTGAGCCTGAGGAGTTTGATGAGGATATGTTACTTACTCAATTAGAAAGATTAAAGACTAAAGGCAAAGTAACAGAAGGTATATTTGCACCTTGGGCATTTTGGAAATCTGATTTTCAAGAAATAGGAGGACATGATCCTATATTTGCCCCTCAATCAAAAGAAGACACAGACATATTTAATAGATTTCATTTAAATGGTTGTAAGTTTATCCAAACCTGGGAAGGATTTGTTTATCATATGACTTGTAGAGGTTCAAGATTTGCTGATGGAGCTAAAAGAAATCCTGATGGGCAAGTCTTTATGAAGAATAGAGAAACAGATGAGTGGTTAAAACAAAATGAAAAATCAACTAGAGAATTCTTACGTAAATGGGGTCATTTTTGTAAACATGATGCTCTAATGAAACCCATTGTACCACCTAAATATGATATTGGTTTTATAATTAAAAATTGCAACCCCAGATTACTAGAAGCACTTGAACCATGGTGTAGTACAGTTTATAATGATATGGATGAGTTTGTTGTATATGAAATGGAAGAACAAAAAAGAACATCTTTTAGCTTATCAGATAGAGTTAAAGGGTATGACAGTGAAAAAAACAACGAAATATTAGTTAAAATAGATGGTAATACATTCGGAAATGAAGATTTTAACTACCTCCAAAATATATCAGAAATATTACAAGACAGTGGTGAGATAGGAAGATTTGAATTAGGAAACCTAACTATAGAGGTAGTACAGTTAAACACATATGAAAATAATTTAATTAAATTATAATGAAATTAGTATTAGGAATGTTGTTTTTCTTAGCAGCACATATAGTAACCTGGTTCCAATTATATGGTCAGTTTGTTTGGGATTGGTTTAAGAATAATAATTTTATATTAGCCTTATTTGGAATACCTATTTCATATTTATTTATTTATGGAACAAGATTTACTGCCGCTTACTTTGATGGTACAATGTGGCCTGTTCGTTTTGTTGGATTTGGAGTTGGGATTTTAATTTATGCTGTGTTTGTAGGAATATTCTTTAAAGAGGGTATAACATTAAAAACATTAGTTTCCCTCTCAATATCCTTGGTTTTAATATGTGTACAGGTTTTTTGGAAGTAAAAGATTTGGCTTTTTGGGAAGAAAATGTTATATTTAAATATAAGAAGTATGAAGAAATTTAAGTATTTTAGTAGAGGAGATAGTAAAAAAGAATCAGTTGGTGTTGTTAAGGCTAAAAGTATTTATATAGCCTCAATAAAAGCAGCTGAAAAGAAAAACTTATCCCTTACCCAATTTAATAATTTATTTGAAGTTGAGGAAATCAAAGGAAAAGAAGGAGTTTAATCTTAAGGAGATATTAGGTGATGGTGTTAGTATCAAGGAATCTAGAATATCTAAAATTAAAAAAGATAGAGAATTTTTCATTTATCTAGTAGACACACTAATAGAAATAGACTCCAGAACAGATCATTTAATTACTTTAGGTGTTGACTTAATCAACTATGAAGATCCATACCATAATATTATTGAAGGATTAGTTTTCAAACATTATGGAGATGTTGAAGGTGAAGTAATTATGTGGTGGTTAGCTGAAAAAAGATTACCTGGAGGTAAAGATATGACCTTACAAAGTCCAGATGGAACTGATCATACAGTAAACACACCAATACAACTATATAATATTTTAAAGAAAATAAGCAAACTTATAAAGGA